>Ga0075429_100000592_pt1 | contig 27911 bp, 22 predicted proteins | sample RhiMetdeltSRZDD3_FD_75295 | JGI IMG/M metagenome (GOLD analysis project Ga0075429, IMG submission 75295) | Populus rhizosphere microbial communities from Tennessee, USA - Rhizosphere MetaG P. deltoides SRZDD3 | ecosystem: Host-associated > Plants > Roots > Rhizosphere > Soil | place: USA... | reverse complement strand
AGCGTGAACGGCGGGCCCCCCGAAGACTTCCTGTTCGACACCGGCGCCAGCGTCACGGTGCTCGACAGCGCGTGGGCGGCCGACAAGGGGCTCAAGACCGAGGGCCGCATGCAGGCCGCGGGCGCGGGCGCTGCGGGCGGTGCGTCGTTCGCCACGCTGGGCTCGCTGCGCATCGCCTCCGCGTCGGGCGACGGCGTGGAGATCGCGGGCGTGAAGGTGGCCGTCCTGGACGTGAACCCCGGCTTCGCGCCCCTGTTCTGGCGGCGCATGGCCGGCGTGATCGGCTACGACGTCATCAGCCGGTTCGTGGTCACGCTCGACTTCGACGACAGCCTGTTGGTGCTCCACGACCCGGCGACGTTCCGCTACGAGGGTCGCGAGAAGCCGCTGCCGATGGTGATGAACGGAACCGTGCCCGCGCTCACGGCGCGGCTCGACGGGCAGGACGAAGGGCTGTTCCGGCTCGACGTGGGCAGCAGCAGCACGGTGGACCTGCACTCGCCGTTCGCCAAGGCGCGCGGCGTGGTGCCGCGCCTGGGCCGCACCCAGCTGGTGGACGGGGTGGGATTCGGCGGCTCGTTCTCGAGCGAGATCGGACGCCTGCGCAACATGAACATCGGGCCCTACGAGTGGGAAGACCCGATCGTGTCGGTGGCGCATGCCACCGAGGGCGCGTTCGCCAGCGAGGACTTCGCGGGCAACATCGGCAATCGCATCCTCGAGCGCTTCCGCGTAACGTTCGACTACGAGCGCCGGCACGTGTACCTGGAACCGGGAATGCGCTATCGCGACCGCGACCACTTAACGCGATGCGGCGTGCTGATGACCCGCTCGGCGGGCGTGGTGCGCGTGGCGAGTGTGCTGTCCGGTTCGCCCGCCGACCGGGGCGGGCTGCGCGACGGGGACGAGGTGCTGAAGCTCGAGGGCCGCGACATCGCCACCTGGGACCTGCCCGAGGTCTCGGCGCTGCTGGACGACGGGCCGACGGGCGAGAAGGTGGTGTTCCGCGTGCGCCGAGACGGACGTGAGCGCGACCTGCGCGTGCGGCTCGCCGAGGTCGTGCGCTAGCTAGCCCGCTCCGCTCGAGCGTCACGAGGCGCGGCAATACCGGCCAAGCGCTCCCGGGCGGCCGGCCCGCGGTGGCGGGCGCGCCGCCGATCGGGGGTTCCCGTAGGGCGCCCGACTGCCGTATCCTTGTCGGTCCGTCCCAAGACGAGTCCCCTTGGAGGCCTGATGCCCGTATCCAGAGCGCGCCGCGGGTTCCCCGTGGCAGCCGCCCTGATCTGGTTCGCCCTACTGCCGCTCACCGGCTGCAGCAAGCCGGCGCCGTTCGAGCTGCTGCCGAACCAGCGGCCGACGATCGAGGTGACGCAGGCCCCGGTGCACTCGGACCAGCCGTTCTTCTATGGCTACGAGCTGCGCTGGGCCGGTTTCGACGAAGACGGGAGCGTGGATCACTTCCGCTACGCGGTCGATCCGCCGTCGCACGCCGACGCGGAGACCGCGTGGGTCAGCACGCGCGACAACCGGCGCTCGTTCCTGTTCCGCTCCGACGAAGTGGACACGCTCACCGACAAGACGGCGGAGGGCTTCCACACGATCGTGCTCGAGGCGGTGGACGACCGGGGAGCTGCGTCGGCGCCGATCACGCGCTCGCTCACGTCGTTCACGATCGCACCCACGGTGCAGATCATCCAGCCGGTGCCGAATCACCTGTTCTCGCCCATGTTCGGCCCGTCGTTCCGGCTCGGCTGGCGAGGCGAGGACCCCGACGGCCGCGGCACGAACCGCCCGGTCAAGTACAAGTACAAGTTGTTCCCCGAGAACGGCCCCGAGTTCGACTTCATCACCCTGCTCGTGAACCCGGATTCGCTGCGCCGCCGCTACGCCCCGAACTTCGCTGGCTGGGACTCGGTGGGTGGCGACACGACCGCCGTGAACTTCCGCGACATGGTGCCGAACAAGAAGTATGTCGCCGTCGTGGTCGCGTTCGACGAGGTGGGCGCGTACTCACCCGTCTTCAACCTCGACGTGAACATGCTGTACTTCACCGTGGGCTACGCGGGATTGCTGGGGCCGAAGTTCACCGTCTTCAACGAGAGCTTCTTCTACACGTTCCCGAGCGGCGGATTCTCGCTCGACCCGGCGACGTTCGTCCGCACCGAGGCGGCGGCCGGCCGCCCGGTCCGGTTCAACTGGTACGCCACCACCAACGCGGGCTCGTTCGTGTCCGGCTACCGCTGGATGCTGGACGGCAACATCAGTGACGAGACCGCACGCGACGATGAGCAGACCCAGACGCACCGCTGGAGTCGGTGGGGTGTGGGGACCACCGCCGTGGACCTGCCAGCATTCCACCCCTCGGGCACCAGCGAGTCGCACACGCTCTACATCGAAGCCCAGGACAACATCGCCCAGATCAGCCTCGCGGTGGTGCAGTTCACCGTGGTGAAGGCGATCTTCGACAAGGAACTGCTGATCGTGGACGACACCCGGCTGCTCACGGACCGTCCGGTGCCGGGCGGCTGCGTGGCCCCGCCGCGCCAGGCGTGGCCCACCGCGGCCGAACTGGACACGTTCTTCTTCGCGCGCGGCGGCAAGCCCTGGAAGTGCTACCCGGCGGGCATCGTGTCGAATCCGGGCATCTTCCAAGGCTATCCGTTCGACACGCTCGGCACGCGGTTCCTGTTGAACGGCACGCTCACGCTGTCGCAGCTCTCGCGTTACAAGCACGTGATCTGGTACACGGACAGCAAGTCGGCGCGCAACACGAACGAGCCCAACATCACCGTGGACCCGATGTCGGAACTGCGCTGGCTCACGTACCCGGGACGCACGAACCCGATCGGCACCTGGGTGAGCCAGGGCGGCCAATTGTGGATGTTCGGCGGCGGGGCGGCCACGGCGATGCAGATCAACTGGGAGAAGGCCGGGACCCCGTCCGACGTGTTCGCGAATGCCGATGGCGAGCTGGTCGCGGGCCGGTTCATGTATGACGTGTTCGGCTGGCGCAGCGAGATCCAGGCGAAGGGCATCGCACAGGCGCAGAAACCGCCGCATCCCATCAATCGCGGTCCCGGCACGCTCGACTACTCGAGCCTGCCCGACTACCTGTTCCAGAAGAGCGCCGAGACCGACGACTTCGCCAAGTACGCTCCGAACCGGACGAACCAGTCGGACTTCTATCAGGGCGCGCATTCGGCCGAGGGGCTGACGAAGCCGAACGAGCTCACCGAGGACATGGACCCCGCTCCGGATATCGTGCGGCTGGAGTCGGTGATCGACACGGTCTACGAGTCCGTCGGCGGCGGGTTGGGTTCGATGCGCCCGGTGATGACCGTCTGGCACGGCGGCACGAACGGCCAGCGCCAGATCTTCAGCGGCTTCCAGCTCTGGTACTGGCGGCGGGAGAGCCAGTTGCAGATCGTGGACTGGGTGCTGCAGCAGGCTTGGGGCATTCCCCGCGAGAACGTGCCGCGGTAGTCGCGCCCTCGTCACCGAGCCGGCCGGTGTGAGCCGGGGTGCGAACTACGGCAGCGACGGGTGCGCGTGGTGGTAGTTCGTGCCCTTCTGGAACGCCTCGCCCACGTCCAACAGCAGCGCGTCGTCGCCGGGCGATGCCACCAGCTGGAAGCCGAGCGGCATCCCTGCCTGTCCCGCTCCTCCCGGCAGCGCCAGGCCTGGCAGCCCGCAGGCCGCGGAGAATGCTCCCACCGGGTCGCCGTAGGGCAGGGCATCGTTCAGGTCCTGTTCCACCGGCGGTGCGACCCCCAGGAAGTTGGGCGCGAGCAGCATGTCCCAGTTCGTCATGAAGTCGCGCATCGCTCGCTGCACCGCCTCGCGCACGCGCATCGCCTTCACCGTGTCGGCGCCCGTGATCACCGCGGCGATCTCGCGCTGGCGCGGCGCCATCGTGTCCGTGAGTTGCTTCACGCGGCCGTCGTCCAGGAAGGACTCGAATGTCGCGAGTGCTTCGACCGTGATGAGCAGTCCGGACACCTCGGCCGCCGGCACGTCCGGAAGCTGCGCGACTTCGACCCGGATGCCCAGCGCGCGCAGTTCGGCCACCGAGGCCTCGAACGACGTGCGCACCTCGGGGCCGCTCGCCTTGGACCAGTCCGGCTCGATCATCGCCGCGCGCAGGTCCTGCATCACGCGACGCGAGTCGCGCGCGAGCTTGACCGGGCCGGGGTCCGAGGACGGGTCACGCGGATCCGGGCCGGCGATCGCGGTGAGCACGGTGCGGCAGTCCGCGACCGAGCGTGCGAGCGGACCCACCTTGTCGAACGTGTACGCACCCACCATGCCGCCCGCGCGCGAGACCAGCCCGTACGTGGGCCGTATCCCGGTGAGTCCGCAGAACGCGGCCGGACACAGGATCGAGCCCCAGGTCTCCGTCCCCAGCGCGAACGTGGCGAGTCCCGCGGCGACGGCCGCGCCCGAGCCCGACGACGAGCCGCCGGTCCAGCGCGACGGGTCCCAGGGATTGCGCCCGGGGCCGCTCGCCGAAGCGTTCGCGAAGCGATACCCGAGACAGCCCGCGAACTCCACCATCGCGGCCTTGCCGAGCAGGATCGCGCCCGCGGCCTCGAGCCGGTCCACCACGGTGGCGTTCGCCTCGGGCACGCGGTTGCGCAGGAAGCGCGTGCCCCACGCGGTCGGCACGCCCTTGGTGTCGAACAGGTCCTTCGCCGCGTAGGGGATCCCGTGCAGCGGCCCCTTCCAGCGCCGGGCTTTCAGGTCCGCGGCCGCGCGCGACGCCTGCTCCAGCGCCAGCGAGGGCGTGACGTGCTCGAACGCGTTGAAGTTCCCGTTCAGCCTCTCGATGCGATCCAGGAATCCGCGCGTGAGCTCGATCGGCGACAGCCGTCCCGCGCGCAGTTCGGGGGACAGCTCCTCGATGGTCGCGTACCAGACGTCGTCGCGCAGCATCTCAGCGCTCCTTTCGGACCCGGCGCAACGGCCGGAACACCACCGGCAGGTCGCCGCCCGGAGGCAGCGCGAACTCGCGCAGCGTCTTGAGCGTGTCGAGCGTGCCGGCGCGCTGCCGGTCGAACTCCTTCTGCAGCGCCGCCGCACTGGCGGCCGGCTTGGACGCCGGCGGCGAGGCGGGCTTCTTGGGCGGTGCCGTCGCGGCCTTGGCCGCGAGCGCGGGCGAGGCGGCGATCGCCGCGGAACCGGCGGCGAGCAGCCTCACGAACCGGCGGCGCGACAGCGCCCGGGCCGCGAGCGGCGTCCGGCGCGCGCTCACGAGCGCACCTCGCGCGTCAGCGCGCGTCCCTCGAACGCCTCGAGATGTACGCGCATCTCGGGCGGGCAAAGCATGCTCGCCTTCTTCTCGTAGTCGTAGAACACCTGCACGGTGCGCGCCTCGACCACCAGCCGCCGCGGCGTCGCAGCTCGGATCGCGTAGTCGAACCCGAACGATCGCGTGCCCACGTAGGAGCAGCGAATGCACAACTCGAGCGTCTCATGCATGTGGGCCTCGGAGCGGAAGTCGATGTCCACGTGCGCCAGGATGAACGGCACCACGCGGTAGTTGTCGTCCTGCTTGAACTCGCGCCAGTACTCCTGCCGCGCCACCTCGAGGTAGGTGACGTAGACCGCATTGTTGATGTGGCCCATCGCGTCGGTGTCGCGAAAACGCGGGCGCAGCGGTGCGACGATCTTCCAGCCTTCGGATTCGGCCAAGCGGGGCCTCCGGAATGGGACGCGGTCAGAATCCGTTCATCGGCATGAGGAACGCGGGCCGGGCGCGGAACCAGGGCTCCATGATCTCGGCGGCGCCGCGGACATCCTCGACCAGTCCGGTCTCGGCCGCGCGCACCGGGCTGACCGCGCCGGCGGCGAGGATCGCGAGCGTCTCGGCGGTGGTCCCGAGCCGCGGCCGCTTGTCGCGGTTCGCCGCTCCGCGCGAGGTCTCGGCGCGCACACTGAGCCGCCCGTCGCGAGCATGCACGCGCCACGCGCGCTCGTTCTGCGGCAGCACCGCGTCGCGCACGTCCAGCACCAGCTCGCCGCGGGCCTGAGGGGCGACCGGCAGTGTCTCGAGCGCGCCCTTCACGTCCAGAAGGCGCAGCATCGCGCCGTAGCCCAGGTGCCCCGTAGTGCGCACCACGCTCAGCTTGAGGTCGCCGCGCAGGTTCGCGGCGTCGCCGAGTTGCGCGGCCCATGGAGCGTCGGCCGGAGTGGAGAAGATGACCTCGACCGCCTGGTCGCGCAGTCCGTGCAAGTAACCGGTGAGTCCGCGGTGGGCATCCGGCGTGTGCGCCACGTACTCGTTCACGGTGAGCACCAGTTTCCAGGGCCCGTCGCCGGCATCGATCTGCACGTGCAGGTAGCCCTCGATCTGGCCGCGCCGCCGCTCGTAGACCACCCACTCGCCCTCGTAGCCCCACAGCCGCCGCTCCCACCATTCCGGGCGCCGCGCGATCGCGAAGTGCCCGCGTTCGCGCACGTGACGTTCGTAGAGTTCCTGCACGAGCGGACGGTCCGGCATGCGCAGCCTGCGCACGCGCCGGGCCTCGTCGGAGGCGGGCAGCAGTGCGGGCGGCACCGACATCATCGCCGGCATCTCGACCAGGCCCCAGCCGAAGCGCCGGTAGAAGTCGCCGCGGAACGCGTACAGCATGCTCAGCGCGTCGCCGCGCTGGCGCATCTCGCGCAAGGACGAACGCACGAGCGCCTCGCCGATGCCGCGCCGGCGGTGCTCGGGCGAGACCGCCACCGAGCCGATGCCCGTCACCGGCACGCGCGCGCCGCGCACGTAAGCGTGCAACGGATACAGCACGAGTGAGGACACGATCTCGCCGTCGAGTTCACCCACGCGCACGTCGCGCAGGCCGAAGCGCGGGTGGTCGCTGAAGAACTCGCGCCGTGCCTCCGCACTCGAGACACGGTAGGTGCGCAGCGACAGGTCCACGAGCGTCTCGATGTCGGTGCGGCGGGCCGCACGATAGCGCAGCGCGGGCGTACGGGGGGCACGCGCTGCGGTCACAGGCGGGCCTCCTTCACCAGGTACAACGCCGCCGCACCGTCACGCGCCCGTGTGATGCCGGGGCCGCGCAGCGAGGGCCCGGCACGCAGCGCGCCCTCGCCCTCGGCGCCCTGCCACATCGGCGTGAAGTGCGACAACAGCTCGAAGCGGTACTCGCCCTTGGGCAGCGGGCCGTTCTCACCCAGCAGCGGGGGCGTGTCGAACCACTGCCCCTGCACGCGCACCTGCGCCATGGCCATGGACACCTGGCCCTTGGGCGACTTGATCGCGATCTGGATCAGCGTGCCGTCCGGCACGCGCACGCGGCCTTTCACGCGCACCGCTCCGTTCGCCATGCGGTAGGGCTCGAACTCCTGCACGACCGCAGCGCCCGCGGACAGCCCGCTGGTGTCGGGCAGCGACTCGAACGACAGTTCACTGGCGGGCTTGTCACGGCCGCAGGAGACGAGCGCGGACAGCATCAGGCACGGGAGGACACGCGCCCACCGGGCGCGCGAACGGTTGGCACGTCGCATGTCGGCAAGGTAGCAACGGACCCGGCGCCGGGGAAGTCCGTCACATGCCCACGGCGCGGCGCGTGCGTTCGGCCTGCGCGAGGTGGCGGTGAGCGTGCACCACGATCACCCGGAAGGCGTCGCCCAGGTTCAGGCGGAACAGCGGCGAGGCGGGCGAAGCGAACATGATGCGCAGGTCGTGGCCGTCCGCCTCCTGCATGAGCTCGCGCGTGCGCCGCATGGTGGCGAGGAACTCATCCACCACGTTCGCGCGCGGATCGGTCGACACGCGGAACAGTCGCGGGCTCGGCAGGGGTTTCGTGCCCTCGACGAGCGATTGCGTGAGCCAGCCGCCGATGAGCGACGGTTTCCATTCGCGGTCCCACGGTCCGCGGCTGACCGCCTTCGCGACCGCCGCCGAGAGCGGGCCGTCCAGGTAGCAGAGGTTCGCTCGGCGCAGGTGCTCGAACACCTGCGCGACGCTCCAGCCGCCGTCGGGCGGCAGCTCGCGGAACTTGGCCTCGTGGAGCCCGGTCACCGCCACCCGCGTGCGGGGCTCGACCCGGTCCAGCTCGGTCGCGAGCTGGCCGAGCATGGGGGACTTCCAGCTGCCTGTGGCCGTCGTCACGGGGGTCCTCCGCCATCGGGGAGCTCGCGGCGGGAAGCAGGCCGCGGGACGGTGCAGCATACGCCAAGTCGTGCACTCGGCGGAGGTTCCGGGCCGGGTCCGCTTCGGGCCCGGGCCGGTGGTGGCGTTGCCTCGCCCGTCACGGCTCTGTTAGTTTGCCGTGCCTGTCTGCGCGCCGGGGTGCTGGCCTCGAACCTCCCCGCATGCGCGCGCGCCGCCCCGGCTCCGCCGGATGCCCCGACCGGGCCCATGTCGAGCTGAAAGGAGTCTCGGGTGATCCAGTCCTCCGCGAACTTGCGCCGCGCTGCCGCCACGCTGGCCGCGTTCGCTGTCCTCACGTGCATCACGCCCGAGGTCGCCGGCGCGCAATCGACTCCTGCTCCCGAAGCGGCGAAGCCCGAGGTCCCGGCCAAGGCCCCCAAGCAGGTCAAGGCCAAGCCGCCGGTCAAGTCCTACGAGGAGCGCCGCCGCGAGGACGGAGTCTACGCGCAGGGCGCGAGCTGGCTCTCGTTCCGGTTCGGTTGGGCCAAGCGCGCCGAGGACCTCTCGGGCAGCGGGCTCGTCGGCTACGGCATCGGCTACCAGCGCATGCTGAGGCGGAACTACGCGTTCGCGGCCCGTATCGATCATGACATCGTGGGTCACTTCGGCAGCAACGTGGACATCTCGGTGCCGTTCACGGGCGAGTTCCAGCGTCACTTCGGGGGCAAGTCCTCGGCCAAGCCCTACGTGGGGCTGGGTGGCGGCTACTACTACCGCAAGGCCTACCGCACGGGGCTCGAGTACACGACCACGGTCACGAGCGGCGTGCACGTGTCCGCCGGAATGATCTCCGCCGTCAGCGACCGGCACCTGGTCGGCTTCGACCTACGCATGGCGTTCGTGGACGGCCGCGAGGGCGTGACCAATCCCACGTTCGGCCCGAGCCAGCCGACCGAGACGCTGTGGTCCGCAAAAGTGAGCTGGGCGCTGGTCTACTGACGCGCGCCCGCGCGCTCGCCGGCAGTCGGCGCGCCCGCGACGCTGCGCCTCGGCACTCGGGAGAGGGCGCATGAAGCCGTTCACCGGGTCCTTCGATACCGAGTGGGTGTGGAAGCGGCCACAGATGTGGCGCCGCCAGTACGAGCTGCGCGCCAGCGGCGAACTGATCGCACGACTCGAGTCCCGCTCCATGCTGGGAGGCTCGATGTGGGGCCAGACCGCGTCGGGCGCATGGCAAGCGCGGCATGTCGGGTTGCTGCGTGGCCGCTCCCTCGTCACCGCCGAGGGAGCCACGGAGCCGGCGGTCGAGTTCCGGCCGCGCTGGTTCGGCGCCGGGGACATCGTGACCGCACGCGGCAATCGCTTCCGCTGGCACCGCGCGGACTTCTGGGGCCTGCGTTGGACGATGGTGGACACCGGCGGGCTCGACTGGCTCTCGTTCGCGCGCTCGCCCGCGTTCCTGACGATGGACACGCAGGTGGGGGTCTCGGCCCGGGCACGTGCCGACGCCGAGCTGGAGCCACTGGTCCTGCTGGGCTACTACCTGCTGCTGCTCATGGTGCGGCAGTCGCACGCCGCGGTCTGAAGCCTTAGCGCACTGGCGGAGCGTTCACGCCGTTCACACTCCGCGCACGCCGGGCACGCCTCCGATAGCGAAGCATCGCGCGCGGCGCAGGATCGGGCAGGCACGTCGCGTGCAGGGACATCGCGCGAGCCCCCGGCGACCCGCCCCCTCGGGAGCCGTGCCATGCGTGACTGGAAGGCCGCTATCTCCGCGCTGGTGATGTCGTGGATGTGCCTGGGAGGCGTGGCCACCCCCGCGTCCGCGCTGTGTCATGTCTGCGATGTGTTCCTGCACTGCATGGACCAGATACCCGGCGCGCGCGTGTGCCTCGAGAGCCCCGGCGTCTGTTCGATGCTCGTGCCCTGCGTCGTGAGCCCCACCCGGACCTCGGACGGCGGCGAGGAAGGACTGCTCGCGCTGTCGCTGTTCGATGCGGTCGGCACGCCTGCCGCCGGGCTCGAGACCGATGCGGGGCTGTTGGCCGTGGGGGACGAGGCGCGCGGTTCGAGCCCACACACACGCGGCCGGCTGGCCGCGGCGATGCTCGCGCACGGGCGGGACTACGCGCTGTGGCTCGCCGATGCAGCCGACGGCGGCTTCGCCGTCAGGCGAAGCGAGGCCGGCGCGGCCGTCTACGTCGAAGTGCTTGCGATGTCGGCGGGTACGCCGGATCGCGTGCTCGCCTCGGGGCTGCTGCTGCCGCGCGACCGGCTGCGCGCGGTGGTCCAGGTGGACGGCCGCGACCGTGTGCTGATCGTGCAGGCGGCGATCGTGGGACGGGGGCAGTTGATGACCCAGCAGGCTCGGCTCCGTCACGCACTGCGCGAGGCCGGCCGTGAGATCCCGCCCACCGAGAAGCCGCTGCTCCAGCCGCGGCCGCTCTGACACGACGCCGGGCACGCCGCCGCGCGGTAGTCAGTCGCGGCGGCGGCGTGCCCGCTCGCGTGCGGTGAGCAGCACCGCCATCAGCACCGACGCGAGCGTGGCCATCACGGGCGCGGTCCAGCGATGGGGCGCGAACTCCAGCAGCACCGCCGCCCCGCCGAACATCGCCGACAACGTCCACAACACGCCGAGTGCCGCGCGCGGCGAGAGCCCCGCATCGAGCAGGCGATGGTGGATGTGGCGAGCGTCCCCGCGGAACACGTGCTGGCCGCGCAACAGCCGGCGCACGAACGCCAGCGTGCTGTCGGCGATCGGCACACCGAGCGCGACAATCGGCAGCAGCAGCGTCACGGCGGCGGTTCCCTTGCGGTTCTCGAGCAGCGACAGCGCCGACAACGTGAGCCCCAGGAACTGGCTGCCGGTGTCCCCCATGAACACGCGCGCCGGCGGACGGTTCCACCACAGGAACCCGAGACAGGCCCCCAGCATCAGCGTGCCCAGGAACATGACGTAGAAGTCCCCGTGCCGGCGCGCCGTGAACCACAGCGCGCCGCACGCGATCGCCACCACACCGGCCGCGAGTCCGTCCAAGCCATCGATGAGGTTGATGGCGTTCGTGAGCACGACCACCCACGCGACCGTGAGCGGGATGCTCCACATGCCGGTCACGAACGGGGCGCCGAACGGATTGCTCAGCAGCGGCACGCCGAAGCCGAACAGCGTCAACGTCAGCGCCGCGCACGCCTGCACCGCGAGCTTCACCCAGGGCCCGGCGCCGCGCATGTCGTCCACGACGCCGAGAATGAGGATGGGGATCGAGGCGCACGTCAGCCCGAGCAGCGGCCGCGGGTCCAGCTCGCGCGCCGGACCCGGGAGCACGCGCGCTGCCCAGGCGACCAGCAGCACCGCGCTCGCCATGGCCAGCCCACCGAAGCGAGGCGTGGGCTGGGAGTGCACGCGGCGCGGACCCGGGTGGTCCAGCGCGCCCACGCGCAGCGCCAGGGCGCGCGCGAGCGGGGTCAGCAGCAGGGCGAGCACGCCCGAAGCCAGCGCCAATTGCAGCGAATACGGCATCAGCGGCCGCGCCGGTTCATGGCCACCAGCAGCCGGGCGCGGGCCATGATGAACGCGGCCGCCAGCGCGTCCAGCGGCGCGGGCGCGGGGTGGTGCTTGCGGAAGTAGTGGATCATGCCGCGGTGGCGCTCGAGGATGACGCGGTCGGACGTGCCCTCACTGGCGCCGATGTGGTGCACGACGCGCGCGGCAGGCACGTAGTCCACGCTCCAGCCCGCCAGGTTCATGCGACGGCACCAGTCCACGTCCTCATTGAACATGAAGAACGCCTCGTCCATGCCGCCCACCTTCGTCACGGCCTCGCGGCGGGCGAGCATGGCCGCGCCCGAGACCCAGTCCACCTCGCGCGGGCTCTCGTGATCCCAGTCGAGCAGCAGGTAGCGTCGCGTCCACGGATTGCGCGGCAGCAGACGCGACAGCAGCGAGTAGCGGTTGAACAGGAATGCGAACGGGGTCGGGTAGGCACGCGCGCTGTACTCGAGCGTACCGTCGGTGTTGTGGATGCGCGGAGCGGCGATGCCGCAGCGGGGATGCGAGTCGAGCCATCCCGCGAGCGTGGCGATGCTGCCCGCATCCCAGACGCAGTCCGGGTTCGAGACCAGCACGTATCGGCCGGAGGTCGCGGCGAGGCCACGGTTCACCGCCTTCGCGTAACCCAGGTTGCCGCCCGTGCGCAGGACACGCGCCCACGGGGCGTCGCGCTCGACCAGTTCCGGCCCACCGTCGCTCGAGTCGTTGTCCACGACCAGGCACTCCCACACAAGGGGCGGCCCGTCCGCCATGCGCAACGCGGACTCCAACGAGCGAAGGCACTCGAGGATGTGAGCGCGGGATTGGTAGGTGATGACGACGACCGACAGGTCCATGTCCGGGAGCCGTGGAGGGGAGTGAGTGCTTCAGCGAACGGCGAATCTACCCGACATGGTGACGCCGGGCGGAGCGGGCCTGGGGCGCGCTCATACCCGGCGTGGACACCAAAAAAAGTGACGAACGGCGCGACCCTGATCGAGCCTCTCCCCACGTCTCTCTCCGGGCCCGACTTCGAGTCTGCGCTCGTTCGTCGTAGACGATTGTCGGGGAAGGCTACGGTTCGTGCAACCGCAGAATCCGCGTCGAGACATTTTTCGACAGAGCGTGGACATGCCAGCAAGACCGCATTTCGCAAGGGCGTAGGGCCACTGAAGGGGGTTCAGTGTTTGTGACACTGACCGAGTGTGGCTGGCCAAATTGTTGCCATCAATCGGCTTCGCCTCCACGACTGTCGTCTGGACCGACACCCCGGCTCTCCCTGCTCGAAACGCTAGTTGAGAACACATTGTCCTTTTGAGAGTTGCCCCATGCCCAGGCCTCCAGAGGCCCATCGGGGATCTCCACCCTCAAGCGGGGCCGCCCGCAGTAGGGCCGCCGGGGCCCAGCACCTCGTCGAACCAGCGCTCCATGCGCTCGACATGGCTGCCACGCCAGTACCAGCGACCGCAGGCCGGACACCAGGTCAGCGGGGCCCCCCCGCGCGCGACCCGGCTCGGGACCTCGCCGCGTGCCTCGAACGCCGAGCGTGACTGGAGCGCCACGTTGCACGACGGGCACCGGCTCCAGCGCGCGGTGGCGGGAGCATGCCGAGCCGCCACGAGGCGCACGGCGTCCGCGAGGTCCCCGCGCGGAACCACCAGGGCGGGCACGCCCGCGTGGCGTTTGGGCCGGCGCGACGACAGCGTGAGGACGACTCGGCCCTCGCGGGCCGCGTCGTCGAACAGCTCCTCGAGGCGCGCGCCGCGATGGGAGAGCACGTCATAGCCGAGGAATCGCAAACGCCTGGCGAGCTGCTCGAGCGAGGAGTCGGTGACGAAACGCGTGGGTCCGCTCGTGGGTCCGAACGAGGTGCTCATCATGGGTCCGGCAACGTAGTGGCGCGGGCGGAGGCGGGCAACCCGGACCGTGTGCGCGCACGACTGGCTCCGCGCACCCGGCGTTCGGCGTCGTCGCAACCGGGCTGGCCGCATGGCGTTCGCACAGGGTCGTTGACGCGCTCCCGCGCGTCCCCCAATCTCGCCCACCATGTCCCCCCGATCCCGGCGGCCCCGGCCCTCTGCAACGGGTGCGGGGTTCGCAACCGTCCCCCTCGACCGCCGCCGCTTCCTCGTGCTGTTGGGCGGCGCCGCGGCCCTGCACACGCTCGAGCCCGCGCTCGCGTGGGCGCGAAAGGCCGCGGGCACGCTGCCGGCGCTCCAGCCGTGGGCCCTGCCCGACTCGCTGCCCGCGGCTCCGCTCGAGGCGGCCCGGGCGCTGATCGGCGCCGCGATCCTCGCGCCGAGCCACATGAACACCCAGCCGTGGCGGTTCGAGGTGGACACGAACGAGCTGCGGCTGATGCTCGACGCGCAGCGCACGCTGCCCCTCGACGACCCGGACCAGCGCTTCGCCCAGATGTCGCTCGGCGCCGCGCTCGAGAACATGCTGGTCGCCGCCCGCGCCTGGGGACAGCACCCCAACGTGCGCTACCTGCCGTGGGGCACCACACCGAGGCCCGGTACGCCGCTCGCCGCCGCGAGCGTGACCTGGCAACCGATGGATCGCGCGCGCGACCGGCTGTTCTTCGGCGCGCTCACCGAACGAAGATCGAACGCGCGCTCGTACGACGGGCGCGCGATCACGATCCCGAACCGCGGCCAGCTGCTCGCCCAGGTGGGCGAGGAGGTGCGCGTGCACTGGCTCGAGGACCGAGCCGACGTGAACGCGGTGGCCGACCTCGCACACGACGCGGTGCGCGACGTGATGACCGACCGCGCGGCCCAGGCGGAGCGGCGGCAGTGGTTGCGCGGCTCCGACGACGAGTCGCGCAAGAAGGGCGACGGCGTCACGCCCGAGCGCCTGGGACTGGGCGGTCCGGCCGCGTGGCTGTCGGGCCGGTCCATGAGCCCGGAGAGCCGATTCTATGGATTCGGCGCGTCGAGCCTGGCGAAGAACACGCGCGACCTGGTGCGCAGCTCGGGCGCGCTGGCGCTGCTGACGCTCACGGCTCGTCATGACGCGGGCTGGATCGTAGGGGGCCAGGCCTACGAGCGCTTCGCGCTCCGCTGCTCGACGCTCGGCATCGCGCAACAGCCGCTGTCCGCGCCGATCGCATCCGCGCGCATCCGCGAGATCATGGCCCGGCGCTTCCAGGCCGAGGGCGAGGAGCCGCTCCTGCTCATCCGCCTCGGCCACGCGAAGTCGCCAGACCCGACGCCTCGTCGAGGCGTGGCGCTGGTGAGCACGTACCGGATGTCGTAGTCGCGGGGCCGCTCGAACTTCTGTCGCGCGTTCGCCGGGTCCCGCTTGAGGCTTCCGGCGCGTGTCGTTGGTTCATCGGCCGGGGTGTGAGGGCAGTGCGAAAGTGACGAACGCTCCGGCGGGCCATCCTGGCCCGCCTGTCGCTGACGCTCGCTACGGCCCTCGCCGTCCCTGGCTCGGTCCCGCTCGCGACTCGTCACTTTCGCGCTGACCTCACACCCCGGCCTCTGGCCAGTGACGCGGCGGGAGCACGGGCATGTACGGCAGCATTCGCTCCCACCGGCGCAGATCACACGGTGGCGCAGCAGGGGGTTCGGAGGGGGGCCGCGAAAGCGAGCAGCCGCGAGCAGGCCGCAGGCCAGGGATGGCCGGAGGCCGTCCGCGAGCGTCAGGTCGGGCTGGCCAGGAGGGCCAGCCCGACCGTTGCTCGCTTTCGCGGCCCCCCTCCGAACCCACTCGTCGCCAGAGACAGGGGTTCTCGGACGATGAGGAAGTTCTCGAACGATCACGGAGTTCTCGCGACGACGAGAAAGCTAACTCCCGCTGACCGTCATCTCCGAGATCAGCAGCGTCGGCGCCGCGACCGAGGACTTGAAGACCAGGTCGTTCCCCACCGCCGCGATCCCCATCAGCATGTCGAGCGAGTTCCCCGCCACCGTCACGCCGTCCACCGGGTGAGCGAGCTCGCCGTGCTCGATCCAGTAGCCCTGCGCCTGGAACGAGTAGTCGCCCGTCACCGGGTTGAACCCGAACGAGCCCTGGTCGTCGTAGTAGAAGCCGCGGTCCACCTTCGCCAGGATCGCCTCGGGTGTCTCGCGGCCTGCCTCCAGGTAGAGGTTGTGCGTCCCGATGCCCGGGGTGTGCGACCAGCCGCGCAGGCCGTTGCCGGTGCTGGCGCCGTTCACGCGGCGCGCGTGGTAGTGGTCGTACAGGAACATCGCCAGCCGGCCCTGCTCCACCAGCACGTTGCGGCGCGCGACGTAGCCCTCGCCATCGTAGGGCGAGCTGCCCAGTCGTCGCGGCATCGTGGCGTCGTCCACCACCGTCACCAGCGGGGATGCGATCGACTCGCCGAGGCGGCCCGTGAGCCAGCTCGACTGCTTGAGCAAGGCTTCACCACTCCACGCCTCGATCATCTCCGAGAGCCAGGCTCCCGCGATGTCGGGGTGCATCACGACCGGCACGCGAGCACTCGGCACCGAGCGCGCTCCGACTCGGCGCACGGCGCGCGCGGCCGCTTGGCGCGCCATCTGCTCCAGTGGGGCCAGGTCGGCGAGGTGGCGCACGCTCATGCCCTCGCCCGCCGACTGCTGGCGGCCGTCCCGGTCGTCGGCGAGCGCGACCACCCACGCGGACACGCTCGTGCCCTCCCACGCGCGTGCGACGCCCTGCGAGTTGGCCATCGCGAACGCTCCACCCGCGCTCGAGACACTCGCGCCATCGGTGCGCGTCACGCGCGGATCGGCGCCGCGCGCGATGCGCTCCAGTTCGAGCGCCATGTCGATCTTGTGCTCGGGCTCCAGTTCGAGTGCCGCGGGGTCGAACAGGTCCAGCGGCGCGTCGAACAGGTTGCCGGTCTCGGCGGGTGTGGGCACGCCGTTGGCCACGTCGGGCGTGGCGAAGCGCGCCAGTGCGACCGCGCGTCGCGCCAGGTCGTCCACGCCCTGCGGCGACAGGTCCGTGCCCGACGCGAATCCCACCGCGCCCGACACCATCGCGCGCACGCCGAGGCCGCGCAGGCCGCTCTGCTTGAGCGTGTCCACCTGTCCGCCGTGCACGCGCACCGTGAACGCGCGCGAGCCCTCGGAGCACGCGTCGGCTTCGGCGGCGCCGTGCGCGCGGGCGCGCTCGACCGCCTGTTCGCACAGCGAGCGCAGTTCCTCGGGTGCGGCATGGCGGCCACTCACAGCGCGGTGCCCCCCACGGTGATGCCGCTGAAGCGCACGGTGGGCTGGCCCACACCGACCGGCTTCCACTGGCCGTCCTTCCCGCACGAACCCGTGGTCCCGTCGATGGCCAGGTCCGAGGCCACCCCGTCGATACGCAGCATCGCGTCGTTGCCGTTGCCGGTCAGCGTCGCGTTGCGCACGGGGTACGTGAGCTTCCCGTCCTCGATCATCCAGCCCTCGGTGACCTGGAACGAGAAGTTGCCGTCGGCCGGGTTCACCGAACCGCCACCCAGTCGCTTGCAGTACAGGCCGCGCTTCACATCGGTGATCAGCGCTTTGGACGAATGCGGCCCGGGCTCGATCCACGTGTTGGTCATGCGGCAGAGCGGATAGTCCCGGTACGACGTGCGCCGGCCGTTGCCCGTCGGGGCATTCCCGGTGAGCATGCCGTTGAGCCGGTCCCACAGGTAGCCGACGAGCACGCCGTCCTGGACCAGCACCGTGCGCTGCGCGGCCGTGCCCTCGTCGTCCACGCGGAACGAACCGCGGCTCCACGGCACGAGTCCCGAGTCCACGATGGTCACTCCGTGCGCCGCGACCTGCTGTCCTTGTTGCGTGGCGCGGATCGAGGTGCGCTTGCGGATCGTGTCCCCCTCCATGCTGTGGCCGAAGCACTCGTGCACCATCACGCCGCCCCAGCCGTTGCAGACGACGACGGGGTAGGAGCCCGCCTCGGGCTCACGTGCGGCCAGCAGCAGTACCGCCCCGGCCGCGGCCTCGAGCGCCACCGATTCGGGAGTGCGTTCACTCGTGTAGTAGCTGGCCTCGACGCACCCGCCCGCGGTGGCGAAGCTCTCCTGGCGCTCGTCACCCTCGAGCGCGAGCGCGGAGACGACCAGTCGCGACAGGTGGGTGCGGTCCTCGGCCCACACGCCGTCGGTGTTGGCGACGAGGAACGCGCGCGCCGACGTGCCGAACGACGCGGACACCTCGCGCACGCGCGGGTCGTGCGCGCGCGCCGTCTCGTCGGCGCGGCGCAGCAGCGCCACCTTCGCTTCCTCGTCCAGCGCGAGTGTGGCGGGATCGCGCAGTTCGAACGGTGCCGGGGCGTCGGCAACGCGGAACGCGATCGGGGTCCCGTCACGGCCCGTCGCAGCGCTGGGCGATTCGCGTGCGATGCGGGAAGCGACGCGCGCGGCCTCGCGCATCGCCTCGGGCGCGAACCCGTCGGCGTACGCATAGCCCGTCTGCTCGCCGCGGATCGCGCGCACGCCCACGCCCAGCAGCACGGAGTAGGACGCGGTCTTGAGCCGGCCTTCGTCGAGCGACGCACCGGTCACGATCGCGTGCTCGGCATACGCATCCGCGAACGATGCGCCGCCCGAGCGGGCGATGGCGAGCAACTCCGACAGCAGTTCGCGCGGGACCAACTGCGAGAGTTCGGGCGACGCGGAGTCCATGAGCCTCTTGCTTGAGCTCGTCGTGAACCGCGCCGCACTCGCGCGAGGGGCGCGGGGCGCAGACGCGCGACTGTATTCGGTGCGCGCCGCTCGCGGCAATGAAACCGGCGGGGAGGGCAGTATGGATGTACGGATCCGTTCCCTGGCCCCACCTATGGGGGTGACCCCCGGACCGGGCCATTGGCCAGATGACCGAGTCAATTACCGGCATGGTAAGGGGTTAGCGGTCGGGAGCCGGATCACGAGTTCACATAGAAGTGACCGAGTCAGATAAAGACTGAACCTACTTCTCTCCCGTCTGCGTCACAATGCACGGTGGCTACTGACCAACGGGTCAGTTCAGCCTATCCCCCGAACCTCAATGCATCCCGGGAGGCTCCCGATGACAGCTGACATCCAGGAAAGACCCGCGCCCCGTTGGCGCCGCCGGAAGGAAGCCCGGCCTGGCGAGATCCTCGCCTCAGCTCTCGAGATCTTCGGTGATCGTGGCTACGAAGCCACCCGACTGTCTGATGTCGCACGCAAGGCAGGCTGTACGAAGGGCACGATCTTCCTCTACTACGAGAACAAGGCGGAACTGTTCAAGGCCGCGCTGCGTGACGCGATGCTGCCGCTGGTGGCCGAGACGGAACGGCTGGTCGAGATGCACCACGGGACCACGCGCGACCTGCTGGGCAAGCTGCTGCGGCTGCGCTGGGAGCACATGATGCGGAACCGATTCAGCGGTCTCATCAAGCTCATGCTCGCCGAGACGCGTGACTATCCCGAGCTGGCGAAGTTCTACAACGACGAGTTCATCGAGCGGAACCAGGCGCTGCTCCGTCGCGTGCTCCAGCAGGGTGTGGACCAGGGCGAGTTCAAGCCGATGGAGGTCTCGCACGTCGCCCGGTTCGTGGTCGCCCCGATGGTGTTCGCCGTGCTGTGGCGTCACGCGTTCGAGCATGCGGTGGAGTCTCCCGTCCCACTCGAGGCTTATTTCGACACCTCGCTCCAGCTGATCCTCGACGGCCTTGCGACCGGGCGGGTGCCCGAGCACGCGGAGGCCTGACCGGACGATGATGGTGGCGGGCGCGGCCGGCCCTTCGGTCCCCCGACCGAAGACCCCCCGGGCCAGGTACGCGCCCGCCCCACATGTTTGGTCCGCCCGGGGCGCGGCGGTACCATGAGGGGCCCGTCATGCCGTCCGGAGCCCGCATGTCCCGAGATTCGCTGAACATCGCCGTCGCCGTCCTGGGTGTACTGCTGCTCGCCGCAGGCGGTTCGGTGCTCAAGGAGCGCATGCGCTCACCCGCGGCGGCAGGTATGGCGGCGGCACGTATAGCGGCGGCCGGGGCCGGCGAGCGCCGCGTGACGCTCGAGGTGGCGGGCATGACTTGCTCGAGTTGTGCGTCACGGGTCACGAACCAGCTCCAGGGCACACCGGGCGTCGTCGCATGCGACGTGGACCCGCCTGCGGGCCGCGCCGTCGTCGTGTGCGCCGCGGACGTGGACGATTCCTCGCTGGTGCAGGCGGTGTCTCGCGCGGGGAAGGGCTTCACGGCCACGATCCTCGCGCACTAGAGATCCAGACAGCAGACGGCGGGGGCCAGACAGGGCGCCGGCACCCACCGGGCAGACCCGAGCGCCCGCGAGGACGAGCGTGACCCGCCGCTTCCACCAGGGTTCCAGCGCTGGTGCCGATCTGCAATCGGCGCCGCAGACGGTCGAACACCTGCCGGTGGCCGCCGATGGTGAAGGCTGCCTCGAGATCCTCGCCGACCGGCTGCGGGAACGGCCGGGCATCGTGGCGATCGAGGCGGACTTCAAGGACAGCACGCTCACCGTTCGCTACCAGCCGGCGCTCATCTCGCCGGACGACTTGAATGCGCTTGCCGACGATGTCGGCACCATGTTCGCCCAGCGCGTCACCACGTGCGAGAAGCGGGACACGCTGGATTCGTGCGAGGCGTGCGCGCTGCGGCTCGGCCACCTCGACCCGGTGGCCGCCTCCGAGTTCCGCGCCAGCGCCACACGTGGCCGCATCTCGCTGTCACGCCGCCAGCAGCCCGACGACAGTGTCGAAGTGGTGCGCCCGCTCACGCACAAGCCGTGGGGCGCGCGACTCACGCACGCCGAACAGGTGGAGCGCTCGAAGGGCCGCGCCATGGCGGTGCTCACCAGCCTGTGCCTGGTGCTGCTCGTGGCCGGTGCGATCATCGAGCGGAACGTGGACTCCGCCGCGGCGAAGGCGCTGTACCTCGCGTCGGCGATGAGCGGCGCGTGGTACACGGCCCGGAGCACGTGGGCAGCGCTCCGCCGGCTCGAGTTCGACGTCAACCTGCTCATGCTGCTCGCCGCCGCGGGGGCCACCGCCATCGGCTATGCGGCCGAAGCCGCCGTGCTCATGTTCCTGTTCTCGCTCAGCAACACGCTCGAGGTCTACACCATGGGCCGCACGCGCCGCGCGCTGCGCGCGCTGCTCGACCTGCGGCCGCCGCGCGCACTCGTGCGACGCGACGGGCGTGAGGTCGAGGTCGAAGCCGATGCCGTGCGCGTGGGCGAGACCGTCATCCTCAAACCCGGCGAGGCGATCCCCGTGGACGGCACGGTCACGCTCGGGGAATCGCTCGTGGACCAGGCCAACCTCACCGGCGAATCCGTACCGGTGACCAAGCGCGCGGGCGACAAGCTGTTCGCGGGCACGCTCAACCAGCAGGGCTCGCTCGAGATGATCGCGACGCGGGTGGCGGCGAACAGCGCGCTGGCGCGAATCGTGGCGCTGGTCCAGGAAGCGCAGGAGAAGAAGTCCCGCGCCGAGGAGATCGCCGAGGTGGCCGGGCGTTACTACACGGTCGTGGTCATCATCGGCGCCGCACTCATGCTGTTCATCCCGCCGCTCGCCCTGGGCCACCCCTGGCGCGACTCGCTCTACCGCGCGATGACACTGCTCGTGGTCGCGTCCCCGTGCGCACTCGTGATCGCCACGCCGGCGACGGTGCTGTCGGCGATCGCGAACGCGGCGCGCAACGGCATCCTGTTCAAGGGCGGGCGACACCTGGAAGCGCTCGGTCGCGTGCGCGCGGTGGCGTTCGACAAGACGGGCACGCTCACGCACGGCCGATTCGAGGTCACCGACATCGTCGCCCTGTCCGGCGCCTCGGGGCCGGACCTGCTTGCCGCCGCGGCCAGCGCCGAGAAGCGCTCACCCCACCCGCTCGCGCAGGCGCTCGTGCAGGCGGCCGAAGCGCGCGGCCTGGCGTTCACGCCCGCGGAGTCGCTCACGAACCACCTCGGCAAGGGGCTGGTCGCCACGTCGGAAGGGCGTGACATCGAGGTCGGCACGCCCGACCTGTTCGAGTCGCTCGGCCACCCGGCGCCGGCCGAGGCGGTGGCACTGGTGCAGCGGTTCGCCGCCGAGGCGAAGACGCCGATGATCGTGCACACCGCCGGCGCATGGGCGGTCATCGCGGCGGCCGACCGCGTGCGCCCCGGCGCGGCGGCGGTGATCCGCGACCTGCGCGCCGCCGGCGTGCAGCGCCTGGCGCTGCTCTCGGGCGACAGCGAGCACACCGTGCGCGCGATCGGCGCCCAGACGGGCGTCGACGAACTGCATGGCAAGCTGCTGCCCGAGGACAAGGTGCGCGTCATCGGGGAGCTCGAACAGCGCCACGGTCCCACCGCGATGATCGGGGATGGCGTCAACGATGCTCCGGCGCTGGCACGAGCGAGCGTCGGCATCGCGATGGGCGGCATCGGCAGTGATGCCGCCATGGAGAGCGCAGACGTCGTGCTGATGGGCGACGACCTCGGCGCGCTGCCCTATGCCGTGCGACTCGCACAGCGGGCGCGCATCGTGGTGGTGCAGAACGTCGTCATCGCCACCGGGGTGATGGCCGTGCTCGTGGCGTGGGTGTTCGCGGGCCAGTACACGCCGTTCGGTGCGCTGCGGCTGCCGGTGGCCGTGTCCGGCCATGAGGGCAGCACCGTCATCGTCATCCTGAACGGACTGCGCCTGCTCGGCGGGCGCCGCACGCGCTAGCGAGGCGGAGCCGGCAGACGGGCGGCAGATCGAACGCGCAGCTTCGCCGCGACTAGCGCCCGGCTTCGGCTCGCGAATCGGATGCGACAGCGGCGATCTGGGTCACCATGATGTTGTCGTAGTAGACCGTGCACTGCCCGACACCGCCGGTGTACGCGGGCAGCGCGATCGAGCCGGACCGCCGCGCGTTGCGCGAATCCACACGGTCGAGCTTGAGCTCGCCGTTCACGTACACACGATAGCGACTGCCACGAGCCTCGACGCGCAGGTGGTTCCACGTGCCGTTCGCGTTCGTGGCGTGCGCGCGCCCCATGGAGTTCTGGCGCTCGTACATGACCACGTCCTGGTAGCTGCCGCCACGCAGGTCCACGCCAGTGCCGGCGGTCCCGATGACGCGCACGACCACGCCCTTGTCCACGCCGCGCATCATGCACACATCGAGGTCCACGGCGATGTCGGTCCAACTGCTATCCCCGGTGTGGATCAGCGACCGCACCTGCTTCTGGTCCGGGAGGTCGGCGCGCAGCATGCCGCGCCGGATCGTCCACACCCCCGGGCGATCGGGCGCCCAGTTCTTGAGCGAATCGCGCGAGAAATCGTCCGCGAACAGCACGCCCGAAGGCGGCCGCACCATGCGGGGCGGGGACGAGGGCAGCGCATTGCGTGTGTCGTCACGCGTGGCGCCCAGCAGCAGCAGTGCCGTGCCAGCGATCAATGTCGTGCGCACCAGGGTCATCCGCATCACGCTCCTGAATCTGGCACTGCGGAAATCGGGAGTCCAACGCTCGCGTTCCCAAGGGTATCGGCCGGTCCACCCGTGTTCGTGAGCGCGTGGCCGGCGAAGTACGTGCCGTCGCGATCGTTGCACGCGGGCCGCACGATCCCAAGTGAGCGTGTTGTCATTCGCGAGCACACGGCCCGCACGAGCCGGTGCGCCCGCGCGTGTTGTCGAGCCTCATGCACTTCATCACAAGCTCCTGTCCTGCAGCAGGTTCAGGCCGACTGGAGCGCGGCCGTGAAGTGTCCGCGGTGTCGCGCGATCGCACCGCCGTTCCCCGAACGGTGGTGCCCCCGCAGGTCGGGTGCTAGGTTGGCCCGCTATGGCCAAGAAGAAACGCAGCATCGGTGTGATCGGCGTGCCCATCGACCTCGGCGCAGGCCGCCGAGGGGTCGACATGGGCCCTTCCGCCATCCGCATCGCCGACCTCGAGAAGCGCCTGGAGGAGCTCGGGCACAAGGTCGAGGACTACGGCGATCTCGACGTGATGATCCCCGAGACCCAGAAGGTCGGGACCGGGAAGCTGCGCTACAAGAAACCCATCCTGTCCGCGTGCAAGGACCTCATGCGCCAGGTGGACAAGTGCCTCACCGAGGGCCGCATGCCGCTCGTGCTGGGTGGCGATCACAGCATCGCGATCGGCTCGGTGGCGGGCTCCACGAACTTCTATGCGAAGCAGGGCGAATCGCTCGGGCTCATCTGGTTCGACGCGCACGGCGACGCGAACACACCCGAGACCACGCCGAGCGGCAACATCCACGGCATGTCGCTGGCCGTCTCGCTGGGCTTCGGCGACACCGACCTCGTGCACCTCGGGGGCCGCGCGCCCAAAGTGCAGCCGCGCAACACCGTGCTGATCGGCATCCGCGACCTCGACAGCGGGGAACGCGACTTCCTCAAGAAGAGTGGCGTGACCTGCTACACGATGCGCGACCTGGACGAGCGAGGCATGCGCGACGTCCTGGACGAGGCGATCCGTGCCGCGAGCGACGGCACCGCCGGCATCCACCTGTCGTTCGACCTCGACGTGGTGGATCCCGAGGACGCGCCCGGAACGGGAACGCCCGTGTGGGGCGGCATCAGTTATCGCGAGGCGCACCTCGCCATGGAGATGTTCAACGATCGCGCGAACATCGTGGCGCTCGACCTCGTCGAGGTGAACCCGGTGCTGGATTCGCAGAACATGACCGGCATCCTCGCGGCCGAACTGGCGCAGAGCGCGCTGGGGAAGACGATCCTCTGACCGGCTTTCGCCGCGACCTCCTGATCGGCATCGCCGTCGGGCTGGTCGCCGCCGTGACGCTGATGCTGCTGGGCGTGCGCTTCGGCGGCTCCGTCGGCGTGCGCGGGCTGTTGTTCGCCGCCGCGGCAGTGCTCGCGCTCGCGCTGCTTTACCGCAACCGCCGCTGACCCCTCGCCGCGCGGCGTCAGCCCGCGATGACCACGATCCTCGCGCTCCACGTGTGGTCGGAGCGGCGGAGCCGGACGAAGTAGATCCCCGAATCGAGATCCCTCGGGAGCGACAGCGAGAGCTGCGGCGCGGAGCCCACGGGGATCCGTCCGCTCGCTCGCAGCCGTCCCGTGGCGTCCAGCACCTCGACCTCGCCCTCAGCGTCCGGCGTGGGCAGCTCGATCACCAGGTTCCCGCCGCGCCGGAGCACGTTTCCCAGCACGCGGAACGTGCGTGAGACGGGCGGCGGGGGCGGCGGGGGCGGCCCCGGCTGCACCGTCACCAGCCTCGAGGTCTGGGCGACGACGTCCGTCGAGTCACGCACCGTCGCGACGATCGTGAAGTCGTGGCTTGCGGGCAGCGAGGCCACCGAAATCGAGTCTCCCAGCTCACGGAAGCCGCCGTCCCCTCCCTGGTACCACCGGTAGCGGTAAGGCAGCCGGCCTCCCTGCGGCCGAGCGCTGAACCTGGCGACCTCGCCTTCGAACAGCGACGAGGGTCCCTCGATCGAACCGACCCGCAGCGCCTGCAGCACGCGAACGAGATGCGTCCGCGAGACCGACGTGCCGCCGGCGTCGGTGGTCAGGACCTGCAGCGTGAAGTCACCGCTTTCCGGCAGCGAAGTCACGCGGCTCGCATCCGCGAGCCAGCGCGTCGTGGTCGCGTTGACCTGAGACCACTGGTAGTGGAAGGGAGCGAGCCCGCCTCCGGTGCTCACGCTGAACATGGCGGTGCGGCCGGCGACGAGATCGGCGGGTCCCTCGATCGGGCTGACCACCAGCGCGCCGATCGTCCGCACGTTGAGGAGAGCCGAGGCCGAGCGCCCGGCCGCATCGGTGACCGTGGCGCGCAGCGTGAAGTCGACGGTCGCGGGCAGCGAGGTGACGGTGCTCGATTCCGGAAGAGAGACGGTCTGCGATGGCACCTGCTGCGTCCAGGCATAGCGATAGGGCCGGAGCCCGCCCGTCGGGCGCACCGAGTACACGCCGGTCGCTCCCTGCTGCAAGACCGCGGGCCCGGTCACGGTGCCGATGAAGAGCGGCTGCTGCACGTTGACCACGAGCGAGTCCCTGGCAATCTGGCCCGTGGCATCGCGATAGGTCAGCCACAACCGCACGGGAGTCGCGAACGGGACGACGTCGATGGCGGCGCCGGTCGGTTCCATCACGAACAGCTGGGCGTTCTCCGCTTGCCACTGCGCGATCGTGGGCGGCACGCCCGCCCCGCCCGTGAGCGCATACGTGTATCGCGCACGAAAGCCCAGCGGGATGTCCCGCGGACCCACGATGCTGACCGTGCCCACGTGGACCGCCGGGTCGTTGCGGTCGTACGTCGTCACCAAACGCGGAGATGCTTCGAACGTCACCCCGTTGCGGTCTTTCAGCGTCGCCTTGAACGTGACCGGCTGCGAGGGCCGGTACACCACTTGCTCGGCGCCGGAAGGCAGCACTTCCTCGTTCCCCTGTGCATCGCTCACGCGCCACGTGACCTCGAACGGACCGGCGCCGCACTTGTGCAGCAGCCGGACCGTGATGTCCTCCTGCAGCCACGCCCACGAAGGGACGTCGATGCTGAGGCCGGTCGGGGGGCCCGAGGGGATACCGCGCCGGGCGAACGCGGCGTCGATCACGGCGAGGTGTGCACCCGCGAAGTGCTCGTCGTCGGCCCAGCGCACCGCATCGGCGAAGCACGTGAAGCAGCGCAGCGGCCCGTGGTCGAGCGCGCGGAAGACCAACTCGTCGGCCGTCTCGCCCAGTGCGTCACGGATCTCGAGCAGCGCACCGTTGAACACCATTCCGAGCGAGTACGGATCCCCCGGAAGCAAGTTCCAGCGGTCGTAGTGATAGACTCTGGGGTCGCTCGCGATGTCGTGGTATCCCAGCGGCGGTTTCGCGAATTCCCCGATGTGCGTGTCGCCGTTCACGGCCGCGGCGAAGTAGTCCGCGATCCCCTCGAGGATTGGGATCGATTCGCCCTTGTCGAGTGGGTAGATTCCGAGCGGCATGCGCGGATTGAACACGGCGTGCGTGATCTCGTGGACGATGATGTCGCTGTCCTTGGCACCCCGGTCCGTGCCGTTCGCTCCCGTGCCGATCGTGGAGACGGGCTCGGTGAAGTGCGTGAACGACCCCGCACCGGGCGTCACGTGCACGTAGATCGGGAACGCCTCACGATCGAGTCCGTACCGTTCGAGGCGATCGAGGAAGTTCTGGGCGTGCCAGAACACGTTCACCTGATCGAACGAGTAGTCGTCGACACCGAACGGCAGGTAACCGAACTCGCCTCTCGGGTCCGGGCGCACCTCCGGCTCCGCGAACATGCGCAGCCCGCGCCCGAGCAGCCGGTCGCCGGGCGCGTCGAGCCGGAGCGTGCACGGGAGTGCGGGTGCGAACGCGTTGGGCACGCACGCGCGTCCGAGGACGGTCATGGTCTCGGCGTGGGCCGCGGACAGGGGCGCGACGGCCAGGCACAGCAGTGTCGCGAGGGCGACGACGCGCACAAGACTCCTCAAGGGTTCCAGCGACAGCTCGAGCCCCGGTCGAGTGATGGGGATGCGCCCGTCCCCAGCCTAGTCCCGCCGTCGCCACCGCCTCAAGCCAATTGATGAGCCGTTCCGGCCGCGCCGGGAGCGCTCAGGCGCGCGTGGCACGCACCAGCGAGGTGACCGCGGCCGCCAGCCGGGGGTGCGCGTCGAACGCCCGCGCGAACGCGTCCTCGCGGATCCCGCCCTTCGCGCGGATCACGCGCAAAGTCGCCGCACGCTCGGTCCGGCTCCAGCGCGCAACACCCGGCAGCAGCGCGACCAGCGGCGCCCAGCGCTGCCAGGCGTGACGTTCGGAGCCGTTCCAGCCGGCGAGATCATGCACACCCAGCCGCGCACGGGCCTCACGGTCCAGCACCACGGCCGCGCGTTCGCGGTCGCCGGCGAAGCGCCGTGCGATCACCTGCGTCACCACCAGTCCCGCAGACGCCAGCGGCAGCTCGCCCAGGACATCGCGCCGCGCGGGCCCCGCCGACCAGTAGAGCGGATGGCGCGCCAGCCGGCGCAGCACGGCGGGGCTCGAGCGATGGCCCGGATCGCGCGCCATGCGCCTGAGCTCGAGCTGCATCAGCCGCTTCGTGGCGTGGTCACGCGGGTGGAACCCCATCTTCCGGTAGAACCACCACGCGCCCGATTCGATCGCCTCGTGGTTACCATCGCCCAGCTGGTACGGCGAGATCGTGAACGTGTCCGAGCCGAACAGTGCGCGCGTCATGCCGACGACCTTGCCGTAGACGGGACCGGCTTCCGCGCCGCGGAACGTGTCGAACACGTTGAAGGCGAGCTCGGCGGACCGGAACAGCGCGCTCGTGAGCACGTAGCCGATGGGAAGTCCGTTCTTGAGTGTGAGGAACCCGTACACCGATTCGAGCAGCAGCCT
>Ga0075429_100000591_pt1 | contig 27922 bp, 23 predicted proteins | sample RhiMetdeltSRZDD3_FD_75295 | JGI IMG/M metagenome (GOLD analysis project Ga0075429, IMG submission 75295) | Populus rhizosphere microbial communities from Tennessee, USA - Rhizosphere MetaG P. deltoides SRZDD3 | ecosystem: Host-associated > Plants > Roots > Rhizosphere > Soil | place: USA... | reverse complement strand
GTGGTGGTGGCGGTGACGAAGGGCCAGCTGGACTTCGGACCCTGGGAGCAGATCTTCTACGGCGAATTCGACGGCCGCCGGAAGAAGCGCGTGCTCATCAAGGTGCTGGGCGAATGAGCACGCGCTCCGTCGTCCGCGTGCGCCCCATCCGCGAACCCGACGTGCCGCGCGTGTGGGAGTTGATCCGCGGGCTCGCCGAGTACGAGAAGATGCTCGACATCCTGACGGGCACTCCGGAGAAGCTCCGCTCACTGTTGTTCGGCTCGCCGGCGGTGATGTTCGGACGAGTCGCCGAGGACGCGACGGGCAGGATCGTGGGCTACGCGCTCTACCACCACACTTGGTCGTCGTTCCGCACGAACCCGCGCATGTGGCTCGAGGACCTGTATGTCGCTCCCGAGGCCCGGCGCACCGGCGCGGGACGCGAACTGTTCCGCGCGTTCGTCGCCGACTCGCTCGAGCGGGGCTGCCATCGCGTGGACTGGCACGTGCTGGAGTGGAACCCGGCGCGCGCTTTCTACGAGTCGCTGGGCGCCGCTCGCACCGAGGCCGAGATGCTCCAGTACGGCCTGGACCGCGCCGCGATGGCACGGCTGCTCGAATAGGACCGAGCGTGACGGTCCACCGGACCACGCTCGGGCGAGGGTGGCCGAAGCGATTTGTCGGTCGAGCCCGAACGCCCCCCGGATCAGTGGTACCGAGCTTTCACCTGGCCGAACGTGGAGCGCGGCGCCTGCAACCCCACGGAGGTCGCCGGGAAGCCGAGCTGCTGCGCGGACCGGCACACGCTCGGGTTGTAGCGCTGCACCGCCGGACCCATCAGGTCCCACCCGTCCGGCGGTGTGACGCCCACCAACCCGGAACTCGCGCTCGGCACGGGTACGGAGAAGGCGCCGCGCTCGTCCGTGCTGACCTGGTCGGGGCCGGCCGAGAAGTAGACCGCAGCACCCGGCACGCCGGGTTCACCCAGGTCGAGCTGCCCGTTCCGGTTCTCATCCGAGAACACCACGCCGGCCACGAGCCCGCGGAAGGATCGGGATGCGAAGCGCAGTGCGGGCAGCGGCCCCACGGTGCAGTGGTCCGCCTCGTTGGCACCCCAGCGGGCACTGCCGTCGCAGCCCTCTCCACTCCCGGCCGCCCCGGTGAGGATCGCGCCGTTGAACTTGCCGCCCCCCATGCAGGGCAGATGCGCGTTCGTCAGGTTCGCGCCCGTGAAGTCCGCGAGATCCAGCTGGCAGCCACTGAAATCGGTGCTGGTCAGGTTCGCGCCCCGGAAGCTGGCACCGGTCAGGTTCGTGCCCGCGGCGAACGCGCAGCCCGAGAGGTCGGCGAACGAGAAGTCGAAGTTGGAGTAGTTCCCCGCCGGGAAGTTCATCGGGCTGAACTGCTCATGCGCGTGGTTCGAGTCGCGGGTGAGCGGCAGCACCGGCGCCACGTGTGAGGCGTTGGCGAGCGAAGTGGTGAACGCCAGCAACGCAGCGAGCGGAGCGATAGAGCTCAGCAAGGGTCTCGGCGGACGCATGGAAATCCTCCGCGGATGAACCCGTCGCTGCGGCCTCCTGACGCGGCGGGGGGCGCCGTGCTCCGGACCGCGAAGGTCCGGACGAGACGTGGGCTGAAGAAATCGTATCAGCGGATGCGCGAGTCGCAAGCGGAATGCGCGCGCGAGCGGAGGCTCGGCGATCGTGCGATGGCAAAACGCACATCTGACCCGAGCTCGTCGTCGGGGTGGCGTCAGCTGAGCAGTCACTGACTTCCACTGCCGTGTCCAACATCACGACGGCCACCCTCGTGTGAGGGTGGCCGTCGCGAGATGCCCGTCGAGTTCGAGTGCCTGTCACTCCATATCAGCGATAGATCGCCTTCACCCGACTGAACGTGGAACGCTGTGTCGGTACGACCTGCGAGATCGCCGGGAAGTTCAGGCTCTGTGCGGAGCGGCACGAGCCGAGGTTGTAGTTCTGGACTGCAGGACCCGCATGCGTCCAGCCCACGGGCAGCGTGACGCTCACGGTCCCGGCGGCCTGGACCGATGCCAATGCGAGGTAGGCGCCGCGTGAATCCGTGGGTGTCCCGAACGGGATCGCGGGGATATTGACCGACGCTCCGGGTACGCCGGGCTCACCAAGGTCCAGCGTTCCGTTGAGGTTCAAGTCCGAGAACACCACGCCGGCCACGATGCCGCGGAACCCAGCGGCAGCGAAACAGAGCGAGGGGAGCGGCGCCGTCGTGCAGATATCGGTCAGGTTGGAACCCAGGACGTTGCAGCCAGCGCAGCCCGTCCCACCGCCGCTGACCCCGGTGAGGATCGCGCCACGGAAGTCCGCGCCTCCCATGCAGGGGAGCGCCGCGTTCGTCAGGTTCGCGCCCTTGAAGTCCGCGCCATCCAGGTTACTGGGACCGAAGAAGGTGACATTCGTCAGGTTCGCGCCGCGGAAGCTGGCAAAGCTCAGGTCCGTGCCCGCGGCGAACGAGCAGTTCGAGAGGTCGGCGAACGAGAAGTCGAAGTTGGAGTAGTTCCCGACCGGGAAGTTCGTCGGGCTGAACTTCTCGTGCGAGTGGTTCGAGCTGCTGCTGAGCGGCAGCACCCCCGCCACGTGAGCCGCGGAGGCGAGCGAGGCCGTACACGCGAGCAGGAGGGAGCAGAGCAAGAGAGGACGGAGCAGGAGTCGCGGCAGACGCATGGTGCAGGCCTCCGGGGGCGGCCTCGAGGCAGCGACCCCGAGGCGCGGCAACAGGGTGCGCCGTGATCCGAACCACGATGGTCGCGATCCTGACGCAACAGGTGCGAAAGCGTAGGCAGCGTGCGCGAGTGCAACAAGCGGAAACAGCATGAGAATGATGCCTCGCACCACATTCAGCGCATCTCGGACGCGCGAGTTCGGCAGCAGCGAACCTAAGGAGTGGTGGTCGAACACCCGAACGTTCCGAGGCGACGCAGCCACCGGCATTGCGCGGCGGGTGTGGCGCTCAGCCGGCGGTGCGCGCGAGCAACTCGAACCTCGCCCGGAGTACCGCGGGCAACGGCTCGTTCATGAGCTCGGCCACGCGCGCTCGATCCGTGCCGTTGGCGGACATCCAGCCGAACAACCGGTCGGCACGCTCCGCACGACGCGCTCGCAGCTCGGGTTCGTCGAACTCGCCCATCAGCGCGTACGCGCATGCCCAGCCTTCCGGGCTCGCGACCGGGAGTCCGCTCCAACGACCACTCACGTGAAGCGGGATGCGCACCACGCCGCCCGGCACGAAGAACGCGAGCCGCGGGATCAACTCGGTGGCTTCCGCCTCGAACGACAGCTTCCAGTCGGCATGACAACCGCCGTGGCCGTGGAAGGTGTGCGGCATGTCGGCGAACAACTCGCGCAGGGGCTCGGCGTCACTCTCGACTTGGACGTCCCAGTCGTTCACGTGGTCCACGAGCCCGAGCGCTGCGAGCAGTGCGCTGCCTCCCACGGCCCACGTGATGCCGGCGGCATCGAGCCGCGCCGTGAGCGTGAGCAGGCCGAACAGGGGCGGGAGCTTCACGCTCGCTACCGCCTCGGCGCCAGGCTTCATGATCACGGCCTCCGCGCCCTCGGCAAGTGCTTCGAGCACCGGCGCGGCGGCCTCGGTGAGTGCGGCGACATCGGCCGCCAGCGTGTGACGCGCGAACGCGGCTGCGATCGCGCCCGGCACACGCGCAGCGCCCTTCTGGCCGAGCGTGCGCGACAGGCCGTCGTACTCCTCGTAGCGCGTGGCGAGGAATGCGCGCTCCGTCGGGCCGCCCGAGAGCACGGTGTCGTGGAAGGCGTCCACCAGGTCGGCGCGCTCCTCGTCGGCGAGCGTGACGGCCAGCACGCCGCGCACGCATGCGTGCAGCGACACGGCGAGCCACTCGTGCGACGCGAGGGCGGCGTCCGCACCAGCCAGCACTCCCGAGGCACGAAGCTCGGCGAGCAGCCGTGGCGAGACGTCGGCGTGGAACGCGGCCAGGGCGCGCGAGCGTTCGAGGGAGGAGGCAGAGACCTTGCTCAAGTCGGCTCCCACGTTCGGGCGTCCGCGCGGGCGAGCGCCTGCTTCGGTGCTGCTGCCATCGGGATCCTCCAGACCGGGACGAAAGCAACGGGGCCGCGGCGCGACGCGCCCGGCCCCGAGTGGTCGCGGACGCACGCTCTCACGCCGGCGGGTTCTTGCTCCAGTCGTAGAAACCCTTGCCCGTCTTCCGGCCGTGCAGGCCGGCGAGCACCATGCGCTTCAACAGCGGCGGTGCCGAGAAGCGCGGTTCCTTGAACTCGTCGAACATGATCTCGCTGATATAGTACGTGGTGTCGAGGCCCACGTAGTCGGTGAGGAACAGCGGCCCCATCGGATAGCCGCAGCCCAGCTTCATCGCATTGTCGATGTCGTCGCGGCTCGCGAGTCCCTGCTCGTAGACCCGCATCGCATCCAGCATATAGGGCACCAGCAGGCGGTTGACGACGAAACCGGTCGAGTCGCCGCAGTTGACCACCGTCTTGCCGATCGCCATGCACCACGCGTTCGCGTCGGCGATGACCGCGGGCTCGGTGCGCACCGTCTTCACCACCTCGACCAGCTTCATGAGCGGGACGGGGTTGAAGAAGTGCAGGCCGAGGAACCGCTCCGGGCGCTTGCAGAAGTTGCTCATCTCGGTGACCGACAGGCTCGACGTGTTGGAAGCGAAGATCGCCCCGGCTTTCACGATGCTCTCGAGGGAGCCGAACAGCTCCTTCTTGAGCCCCAGGTTCTCGGGAGCGGCTTCGACGACGAGGTCGCAATCGGCGAGGTCTTCGAGCTTCACGGTGCCGGTGAGGTTCTTCTTCACCTTGTCCAACTCGTAGAGCGGCACCTTGCCCTTGTCGATGCCGGCCTGCAGGAACTTGTGGATGGAGCCGAGGCCCTTGTCGAGCGCGTTCTGGGACACCTCGCGCACGATCGTGGGGAATCCGGCCTGGGCACTCACCTGCGCGATGCCGCTGCCCATCAGGCCGCAGCCGATCACGCCGACTTTCTGGATCGCCATGGGGTACTGCCTCCGGGAAGATCCGGGGTGGGGGAACCGCGACGCGAGAGACGAAACGCGGCGAGGATAGGCGCACGCCGAGAGCGCGACAAGCGCGTGGCGTCTCGGGCCTGGCGAACCGCACGCTCGGCCACGTGGTGGGCACGCGTTCCCTCCGATACGCTGCAATCTCGCCACCGGCTGCAGGGCGGGGCGCCTCACGTCCCACCGGGGCATTGCGACCCGCGTGGCGGAGCGACACGATGGCTCCGCGCCCGCCTGCCATGGAGCATGCGGCAGGGCCCGCTCCGGGCCCGACCAGGAGGTCTCGCGGTGACGGTCGCGAGCAGCGAGCACATCCATCATCCGGTCATCGAATGGGGCGTGCTCGGCATCCTTCTCATGCTCGCCGGCCTCGAACTGTGGGCCATCCTCGGGCTCGATCACGGCGCGGTGCTGTACTCGCTGGATGACGCCTACATCCACTTGAAGCTCGCCGCGAACCTGGCGGCCGGCCACTACGGCGTCAACGCCGGCGAGGCGAGTTCGCCGTCTTCGAGCATCCTGTGGCCGCTGCTGCTCGCTCCGTTCGCGACCGCTCGCTGGTTCGAGTGGAGCCCGCTCGGGCTCAACCTGCTGGCGGCCGTGGGCATCGCCCGCCTCATCCCGCGCATCCTGTCGCTCGCGCTGGGCCCCGCCAGGACGGGCGGGGCCGTCGCGTTCCACGTCACCGCCGGCGCGCTGGTGCTGATGCAGTTCAACACCGTCGCCCTGGTCTTCGTCGGCCTCGAGCACTCACTGCAAGTGCTGCTCAGCGTCCTCGCCGTGCTGGAACTCTTCCGCGTGGCGGAGGGCGCCACGCCCCGCCGCTGGCTGTGGCCGGTGCTGGTGCTGGGCCCGCTCGTGCGCTACGAGAACCTCGCGCTCACGCTCGCGTCGCTGGCATGGCTCTGGATGGTCGGGCATCGCCGGGGAGCGCTGCTCGCGCTGGCGAGCGTCGTCCTGCTGCTGGCTGCGTTCTCGCTGTTCCTGGTGGCGAGCGGCCTCCCGCCGCTGCCGAGCAGCGTACTGGCGAAAGCGGGCGATCCCGACTTCCGGGGTCACGTGATCTCGTTCCTGCCGCGGTTGTTCCGCAGCCTGGCGCACACCTGGAGCGGGCGGTGGTTCGTGCTCCTGGGAGTCCTGCTGCTGGTCTTTGCGGCAGCACCCGGCCGGCGCGCCGAACGCCTGCTCGCCGTGGTGCTCGCCGCCGGCCTGATCGCGCAGCTCACATTCGGGAGCTTCGGCGGCTTCCATCGCTACGAGATCTACATGCTCGCGGTGGCGTTCACGGCTACGGTCCTGGTGCATCGCGCCAGTATCCGGGCGGCTTTCCGCGTCGCACCGCGCGTGGCCGGTACGGCCACGCTGGTGCTTCTGGGCGTGGCCTCGATCAGGTCCGCCGTCGTGACCGCCGCCACGCCGCTCGCGGTGCACGAGCTGCATCGCCAGCAGTACCTGATGGGTCGATTCGCGCGCGAGGTGCTGCGCGCCCCGGTGGCGGTCAACGACCTCGGACTGGTCTCGTTCCGGAATCCGTACTTCGTGGTGGACCTGTGGGGGCTCGGCTCGCCCAAGGCTCTCGAGGCGCGGCATGCAGCGACCGACATGGCGTGGGCCGACTCGCTCTGCCGGCGCCACGGCGTGCGCGTGGCGATGATCTACGACCCCTGGTTCCCGCCGCGGCCCTCGACCTGGACGCGCGTTGCCGAGCTGCGGTTCGCGCCGGCCAGCGAGCTGCCGGTCGCCCGCAGCCCGCTGGGCGGAGTGGCCCGGAGCGTCTACGGACGAGGCCGGAACGTGGTCGCCGCGAATGACCGCGTGAGCTTCTACTCGCTCGACCCGGCTCACGAGCCCGAAGTGCGCGCCGCGCTCGAGCGCTTTCGAGCGGAGCTCATCGAGGGCGCCGAGCTGGAGATCCTCCGCTAGCCCGGGCCACGCCGCTCGCGCGGGCACGCGCTTGGCCCGAGCCCGGTGGAACGGTAGATTGCGCGCTCATGCCCGCTCTCGTCTCGAACACCCGTGCCCGAGCGCTCCAGCCACCGATGTGGGCACTCGCCTGCTTCGTGGTGCTGGCGCACGCAGCCGCGGCGCACGACCTCACCACGTTCAAGGATCCCGCCGCGCCGGAGACCGTGCGCTACACGCTCGGGCTGCTCGTGCGCGGACCCGCCTGGACGCCCGAACGCACGCCGCGCACCGACAGCATCCAGGCCGGCCACATGGCGAACATGGGTCGCATGTGGAAGCACGGCGCGCTCGTCGCGGCCGGGCCGTTCGCGAACGGCGGCGAGCTGCGCGGCGTGTTCGTATTCCGGCCCGGTGAGGATCCGCTGGATTCGCTCATGGCGGGCGACTCGGCCATCGCCACGCAGCGGCTCGTGTGCCAGCGTTACCCTTGGATCGGCGCGCCAGGATTCGGGGAGGACTACCGCCACCGCGCCGAGGAGCGCGCGAGCCAGGGGCTGCCGCCCAAGGACTCCATGCTGACGTTCGGCTGGGTCATGCTCCAGCGCGGACCCAAGTACGACTCGAACCCATCCGAGAAGGTCATGCAGCTCCTCCAGAAGCATGCCGCGTACGCGGACGGACTGCGCAAGAGCGGCCGGCTGGTGTTCTCGGGAGCCGTCGAGGGCACGGGGGACCTGCGCGGCGTACTCATCATGAAGGGCGACAGCGCTGAGGTCGCACGCGCGGTGGCGGACGATCCGGCGGTGCGCGCGGGCCGGTTCACGCCGCGCATCCTGCGTTGGTGGACCGCGTGGGGGAACGTGCCGGGCCACTGAGTCCCGGATGAGGGCGCGGCCGCCATCCGGCGCCGCACGCCTGGCGGTCTGTCCACTCGCAACGTCCGCGGCCGGCCCGGCCGGGCGCGGGCCGGAATCGAAGGAGCCATGAACGTCGTCGAGTCGCTGGCACTCGAACACGCATCGAAGATCGTGCTGCTGGTCCTGGACGGCCTGGGCGACCTGCCCAACGCCGGCTACGGGGGCCGCACGCCGCTCGAGGCCGCGCGCACGCCGAACCTCGACGCGATCGCGCCGCAGTGCGCGCTGGGCCGGCTCGTGCCCGTCGCGCACGGGATCACGCCCGGCAGCGGTCCCGGTCACCTCGGGCTCTTCGGCTATGACCCCCTCACGCACGACGTGGGTCGCGGCGTGCTCGAGGCACTGGGTGCCGGCATCGACCTCGAGCCCGGCGACGTCGCCGCGCGCGCGAACTTCTGCACCGTCGACGCCGCCGGCATCGTCACCGACCGCCGGGCGGGACGCATCAGTGGAGAGACGTGCGCGAAGCTGGTGGAGAAGCTGAAGCGCACGTGCGCGCGCATCGAGGACGTGGACGTGATGCTGCAGGCCGGGAAGGGCCACCGCTTCGTCGCGGTGTTGCGCGGTCCGGGATTGGGCGGTGCGGTGAGCGATGCCGACCCGCACAAGGAGGGCAAGCCCGTGCCGCTGTCGCACGCGCTCGTAGCCGGTGCGGCACACGAGAAGACGGCGCGCATCGTGAACTCGTTCGTCGCGAATGCCACGAAGGCACTGCACGAGGAGTCCCCCGCGAATGGCCTGCTGATGCGCGGCCTGTCCGAGCGCCCGAGTTACGCCGGCTATCGCGAGCGGTTCCGGCTGCGCGCGGTGGCGATCGCCGCCTATCCGATGTACCGGGGGGTCGCGAGCCTGGCGGGCATGGACCTGGTGGTGCCCGCGGGCGAGACGGCGGACGACGCGTTCGCCGCGGCCGAGCGCGAGTGGGCCGGCCACGACTACCTGTTCCTCCATCTCAAGGGCACCGACATGGCGGGGGAGGACGGGAACTTCGACGCCAAGGTCGCGGTGATAGAGCAGGTGGACGCGGCCCTGCCGCGGCTGCTGGCGCTCGCGCCCGACGTGCTGTGCATCACCGGGGACCACTCCACGCCGGTCCCCATGAAGGGCCACTCCTGGCACCCGGTCCCCGCGCTGGTGCGGTCGGCGGTGTGCTTTGCGGACGGCCACAACCGCTTCCACGAGAAGGCCTGCCGGGCCGGCTCGATCGGGACGCTTGCGAGCAAGGACCTCATCGGGGTATTGCTTGCGAACGCCGGGCGTCTCGACAAATACGGAGCCTGAATGCTCGATCGACGCCACACCCCGCTTCGCGCGGCCGCATGCTTGCTGGCCGCCCTCGCTCTCGTTGCCCCGGCCGCCCGAGCCCAGGTGCCCCCGGTGCTGGTGAACCCGAACTTCGGGTTCGCGTTCCCAGGCGACTTCGCGTCCCCGGCCAACGCGGCCTCGGCGGCGGTGGCACTCGCCGACCGCTGGCTCGGCCTGTCGGGCTACGAGAACCCGGCCGCACTCGTGCCCAAGGGTGTCGAGGTCTCACCCATGTTCCAGCGCGTGAATCGCCAGGACATGGCATCGCAGAACCGTGGCTACGACCAGACCATCGGCTACCCCGCGTTCGCCGGTGCGAGGTTGTCGCTGCCCATCGGCCGCCTCGGCGTGATCGCGTACGCCTGGCAGCCGGTGGTGCGCTACGAGGAGTATTCGTTCTCGGCGGGTCCGCTGGCGACACCGGCGTTCGTGCGCACACTCACCGCGGTGCAGGAGACGCGCGCCGGGCTCGCGGTGTCGCACCCCATCGGCGCGGTCCGGCTCGGCGTGTCGGGCGAGTGGGTGAACCGAGACGACCGCTACGAGACGAGCGAGCAGTCGGGCGCACCCACGGCCGGGGATCGCGTGGTCGAGATCAAGGGCAGCGGTTTCGGTGGTTCCGCCGGCGTGTCGTGGGAGCAGGACACCGATCGCCCGTGGGGCCGCTGGTTCGGCGCGGCCGTGCACTACGGCTCCGAGCTCACGCTCGACGGCACGACGGACGAACAGCTCGCGCTCGGCAGCAGCACGTCCGCGTTCACGCTGACGCGCGCGGAGGAGTGGTCGGGCGGAGCCTCGGGCAAGGTCACGATCGCACCCGCGACCTGTTTCGTGGCCGGGCTCTCGTTCCGCGGCGGCCAGGACTACGGCAGCGGCGCACCCGGGACGGGTTCGGGCTTCAGCTGGGGCGGCGGCATCGACTGGAGGGACCCTGAACTGTCCTGGGGTGCACGCTTCGGACTGGGGCAGGAGACCCTTTCGGAAGCGTTCGAACCCAAAGCGGGGCTGTTCTCGTTCGGCTTCACCTGGATCTCGGGCGACCTGGTGGTGGACGCCTCGATCCTGCATCGGAACATGTCGCGCGAAGACCTGCCGCACTCCTCGGACGACCGGGCGGTGCTGTCGGTGAAGGTGGACTTCTAGCCCGGGCTCGCCACGCTGGGAGCACTCGACCCGCCTGGTCTCGCTCGAGGCCGGAACAGCTTGCCGCGCAACAGGGCCCCGCACCGGGAGGTGCGGGGCCCTGTGCTATACTGGCGCCCGCTTTCGTGGCACCTTGTGGCCCCTCTGGGTCCCCATCCGGTGCCGCCGGTGCAGCCCAACCGCGCCACCGGGCCGACGTCGTGTCCCGCATCCCGGGCCCGTGTGCGAGAGTGGCGAAACTGGCAGACGCGCCGGATTTAGGTTCCGGTGAGGCGACTCGTGGGGGTTCGAATCCCCCCTCTCGCACCAACCTGCCGAGCTGATGACCGAGACCGAGTGAAGCAGGGCCCGCTTCCGACACACCCATCTCGAGGACATGACCGCACTCATGAAGCATACCGTCCGTGAATCCGGCCAATGGCAGCACACGCTCAGCGTCGAAGTGCCCGCCGACCAGGTCGACGCGCGCCTCGCCGAGGTGTCCCGCAACTTCCAGAAGCACGTCTCGATCCCGGGTTTCCGCAAGGGCAAGGTGCCGCTCGAGCGCGTGCGGCAGGACTACGCCGCCGAGATCGAGCGCGAGTTCCTCGAGCGGTTCATCCCCGAGGTGACGCACGACGCATTGCACGAGGCCAACCTCAAGGCCGTCGTGCCGCCGTCGGTCCAGAATCTGCGCTTCACGCCGGGTCAGCCGATGACGTTCGACGCCGTCGTGGACGTGGCGCCGCAGGCCGAGGTGAAGGACTGGAAGGGCTACTCACTCGTGCGCCGCGTGAAGCCGGTCGAGGAAGCCGACATCGACCGTGTGATCGAGCAGCTGCGCGAGGAATCCGCGGTCTTCGAGGACGTCTCGCGCCCCGCCGCCTCGGGCGATGTGGTGCTGCTGGACTCCCAGCGCATGGACGCCAACGGCCGCCGGCTCGCCGGCACCCGGAACAAGGGTGCCCGCATCCAACTCGGCGCGCCGGGGCTGCTGCCGGAGCTGGAAGCCGGGCTCACCGGTTCGGAGGAGGGTCAGGAACGCACGGTCAGCGTGACTTACCCGGCCGACTACTCCCAGCAGGAGCTGGCGGGCCAGACGGTCCGCTACATGCTCAACGTCAAGAAGATCCAGCATAAGAAACTGCGGGCCCTGGACGATAACTTCGCACGGGACTTGTTCGGACTGGATTCCCTCGCCAGCCTTCGAGACCGGGTTCGCAGGAACCTGGAGGGTGAAGACACCCAGCGCTCGCGGCGGGAGCTGGAGACCCAGGCCATCGAGGAACTCGTCCGTCGCCATCCACTGGAGCTGTCTCCGCGGCTGGTGGCCTACATGCTGGACCAGGTGATCCAGGAACAGACGGGCGGGCGGGAGGTGTCCGACGAGCTGCGCAAGCAGCTGGAAGAGCACTACCGGCCCGGAGTGGAGCGCTCGCTCAAGCGCGAGATCCTGCTGATCGCGCTGGCGAGGCAGGAGGCACTGGACGTGTCAGCCGAGGAGGTGGGGCAGCAGATCCTGCGCCTCGTCGAGGCCGACCCGCGCAATGCCGCTCGGGTTCGCCAGCATTACGCCTCGGCGGAACGCCGCCAGGCGCTGGCAGAATCCTTGCTCGAGAAGAAGGCGTTGGACCGGGTCATTGCCGAAGCCCAGGTGAGGGAGGAAACTCATCGGGAACCGGCGGAACTCGTGGCTGAAAAGTGAATCCAAGCACAAGTCTGAACATGAACCTGCCGATGAAGAAGGCGACCCAGACAGAAAGGGACTAGGGATGGCTTCCATTCCGTTCGTGGTGGAGCAGACCGGCCGAGGCGAACGCGCGTACGACATCTACTCGCGCTTGCTCAAGGACCGCATCATCTTCATCGGGACGCCGATCGACGACTACATCGCGAACCTGGTGGTCGCCCAGATGATCTTCCTCGAGGGCGAGGACCCGGATCGCGACATCAACTTGTACATCCAGAGCCCGGGCGGTGTGGTCTCGGCCGGCCTGGCCATCTACGACACCATGCAATTCGTGAAGTGCCCGGTCAGCACGCTGTGCCTGGGACTCGCGGCGAGCATGGGCGCATTGCTGCTCACTGCCGGCGCGACGGGCAAGCGCTACTGTCTGCCCAACGCACAGGTCATGATCCATCAGCCGCTGGGCGGCGCGCAGGGGCAGGCTTCCGACATCGAGATCGCGACACGCGAGATGCTCAAGACGCGCGACCGTCTCAACGGGATCCTCGCCAAGCACACAGGCAAGCCGATCGACCAGATCGTCAAGGATACAGATCGCAACCACTGGATGAGCGCCGAGGAAGCGAAGGCGTACGGTCTGGTGGACGAGATCATCGAGAAGCGTCGCTGACGCCGCGGCCGCGAGGCCGCGGAGCCGATCCCCGACACCGAGGACCGACCCCCCATGAAGAAGCGCATCGCCACGCCGCACCCGATCCGGTGTTCGTTCTGCGGTCGAGGCCAGGATGAGGTCGCACGGCTCGTGTCCGGGCCGTCGGTCTACATCTGCAGCGAGTGCGTGAAGCTCTGCAACGACATCCTCGAGGGGGAGACCGAGCGCGAGGCGCCGGCGGCGAGCGGCGCACTGCCGAAGCCGTCGGAGATCAAGCGCATCCTCGACGACTACGTGGTCGGCCAGAGCCGTGCGAAGAAGACGCTCGCGGTGGCGGTGTACAACCACTACAAGCGCATCTACTCGCCGCAGACGGCTGGCGACATCGAGATCGAGAAGTCGAACATCCTGCTGATCGGCCCCACCGGCACGGGCAAGACGCTGCTCGCCCGCACGCTGGCGCGATTCCTCAAGGTGCCGTTCGCGATCGTGGACGCCACCAGCCTCACCGAGGCGGGCTACGTCGGCGAGGACGTCGAGAACATCCTCGTACGCCTGCTGCAGTCGGCGGACTTCAACCTGGTCAATGCCGAACATGGCATCGTCTACATCGACGAGATCGACAAGATCTCGCGCAAGAGCGAGAACCCCAGCATCACCCGCGACGTCTCGGGCGAAGGCGTGCAGCAGGCCCTGCTCAAGATCCTCGAGGGCACGGTCGCGAACGTGCCGCCGCAGGGCGGCCGCAAGCACCCGCAGCAGAAGTACATCGAGGTGAACACGAAGGACATCCTGTTCATCTGCGGTGGCGCGTTCGAGGGCCTGGACAAGGTCATCGAGCGGCGCGTGGGCAAGAAGGTCCTGGGCTTCGGCGCCGACGTGAAGACCAAGCTCGAGCGCAATGCCGGCGAGCTGATGTCGCAGGTGGAGCCGGACGACCTGCTGCGCTACGGCCTGATCCCCGAGCTGGTCGGCCGCCTGCCGGTCGTGGGCACGCTCGACTCGCTGGACCCGGAGTCGCTGGTGCGCATCCTCACCGAGCCCAAGAATGCCATCACCAAGCAGTACGCCCGGTTCATGGAGATGGAGGGCGTGAAACTCGACTTCACCGAGGACGCGCTCAAGGCCATCGCACAGCAGGCGCTGGCCCGCGGCACGGGTGCGCGCGGCTTGCGCGCGGTCATCGAAGAGGCGATGCTGGAGGTGATGTACGACATCCCTTCGCGGTCGGACGTGATCGGCTGCACGATCTCGAAGGAATCCATCCTCAATGGCGCTCCGCCGCTCCTGACCTTCCGCGGCGAGCGCGAGAAGCGTCGCAAGGAAGCCTGACCGGCACGGCTCCCGGCAAGCACGGGAACACGACGGGCGGCGCTCCAGCGCCGCCCGTCCGCTTTTCCCCAGCCGAGGAGTGAACCTGGTGAGCCCGAAGCCCCGCCGCAGCCCCGCGAAGCGCGCCACGAAGCCGGCGTCCAAGCGCAGCGCGAAGCCGAAAGCCGCCGCCGCCGCGCATGCGAAGAAGAAGCGCGCCGCCGCAGAGCCCGAGCCGGCGCCGGTCAAGCTCGAGATCCGCCGCGGCGACGAGGTGCTGCGCGTTCCCGATCGCCTGCCGCTGTTGCCGCTGCGCGACGTGGTCGTGTTCCCGTGGATGAGCATCTCGCTGCTGGTGGGCCGGCTGCCGTCCGTGAACGCCATCGAGAAGGCGATGTCGCGCGACCGGCTGCTGTTCGTGACCGCCCAGAAGCGCAGCGAGGTGGCCGACCCGCAGCATGACGAGCTGTTCCGCACCGGCACGATCGCGCGGGTGCTGCAGCTGTTCCGCCTGCCGGATGGCACGCTGCGCGTGCTGGTCGAGGGACTCGTGCGCGCCGAGGCGAAGCGCTTCCAGTGGTCGAGCGACTACTACTCGGTGCAGGTCGCTCCCGCGCCGGATCCGGACCTGCCCGGCGCCGAACACGAGGCCCTCACGCGCCACGCTCTGCAGCTGTTCCAGGACTACGTGCACCTGAACCGCCGCATCCCGGACGAGGTGCTGGCCACGACCTCGTCGCTCACCGACCCGGTGCAGTTGTCGCACACGATCGCCGCCAACCTGCTGGTGAAGGTCCCGGTGAAGCAGCACCTGCTCGAGGCCCCGGACGCCGCCGCGCGGCTGCGGCAACTGGCCGAAGCCCTCGCCGGCGAGCTGGAGATCGTGCGCCTCGAGCGCAAGATCGAGGGCCAGGTGCGCTCGCAGGTGCACAAGAACCAGAAGGAGTTCTATCTCAACGAGCAGCTGAAGGCGATCCGCAAGGAGTTGGGTCACCAGAACGAGTTCGCGAGCGAGCTGGAGGATCTGCAAGAGGCGATCCGCAAGGCGAAGATGCCGCGCGAGGTGCGCGCGAAGGCACTCAAGGAGCTGGAGCGGCTCTCGCGCATGAGCTTCATGTCGCCCGAGGCGACCGTCGTGCGCAGTTACATCGACTGGCTCTCGGCACTGCCATGGCGAACCGTGACGCGCGACAACCTGGACATCGCGAACGTGCAGCAGGTGCTCGACGAGGATCACTTCGGCCTGCGCAAGGTGAAGGAGCGCCTGATCGAGTACCTGTCGGTGCTCAAGCTCACCGGCAAGAACAAGGCGCCCATCCTGTGTTTCGTGGGTCCGCCGGGCGTGGGCAAGACGTCGCTGGGCCGTTCGATCGCCCGGGCGCTCGGCCGGCGCTTCGTGCGCGTGGCCCTGGGCGGCGTGCGCGACGAGGCCGAGATCCGCGGCCACCGCCGCACCTACATCGGCTCCATGCCGGGGCGCGTCATCCAGAGCCTGCGCCGCGCCGGCAGCCGCAACCCCGTGTTCCTGCTGGACGAGATCGACAAGCTGGGTGCGGACTGGCGCGGGGATCCGTCGAGCGCGCTGCTCGAAGTGCTGGATCCCGAGCAGAACCACACGTTCAACGACCACTACCTCGAAGTGGACTTCGACCTGTCGCAAGTGATGTTCATCTGCACCGCCAACACGATGGGTTCGATCCCGCCCGCTCTGGCCGACCGCATGGAGGTCATCCGCCTGCCCGGCTATCTCGAGACCGAGAAGGTCGAGATCGCGAAGCGCTTCCTCGTTCCCAAACAGCGCGCGGCCGCGGGGCTCGAGCCCGGCGACCTCGACGTGACCGACGAGGCCCTGGGCGAGCTGGTGCGCGGCTGGACGCGCGAGGCCGGCGTGCGCAACCTCGAACGCGAAGTGGCGGGGCTGTGCCGGAAGGTGGCACGGCGCAAAGCGGAGGGCACGCTCGAAGGCACCGCACGCATCGGCACGGCCGAACTGCCGGCGATGCTGGGGCCCATGCGCTATGTGGACTCGCCGCTCGAGCGCCGCTCGCGTGTCGGGGTGGCAAACGGCCTGGCCTGGACCGAGTCCGGCGGCGACCTGCTCACGATCGAGGTCAGCGTGCTGCCCGGCAAGGGCGATCTGCAGTTGACGGGCAAGCTCGGCGACGTCATGCGCGAGTCGGGGCAGGCGGCGATGTCGTACGCACGCGCCCGCGCCACGCACCTGGGACTCGATCGCTGGTTCCACCGCGACATCGACGTGCACGTGCACGTGCCCGAGGGCGCGATGCCCAAGGACGGTCCGTCCGCCGGCATCACCATGGCCACGGCGGTCGTCTCCGCGCTCACCGGCGTGCCCACGCGCAGCGACGTGGCGATGACCGGCGAGATCACGCTGCGTGGCAACGTGCTGCCGATCGGCGGGCTCACCGAGAAGCTCGTGGCCGCGCGCCGCGCCGGCGTGCGCGTCGTGCTGGTGCCGCGCGGCAACGAGAAGGACCTGAGCGAAGTCCCCGAGGAGGTCCGCGCCGACCTCACCCTCATCCCCGTGGAGACCATGGACGAGGTGCTCGAGCACGCGCTCGAGCGCCAGCCCGAAGAGCCCGCCGCGCGGCCGATCGCCGACGTGCCCGGCCCGTACGCGCACTGACAGGAGACCTGCCGCCATGACCGTCACGCCGTCGATGACCCCCGTGACCACGTCGACTCGCCCGCGCCTGTTCACGCCGGGGCCGGTCGAGATCCCGGTGCGCATCCTGCGCGCGCTCTCGCAGGTGCCGCCGCATCACCGCACCGACGCGTTTCGGGAGGTCTACAAGCGCGTGAGCGAGGACCTGCGCTGGATCCACCAGACGCAGGGCGAGGTCCTCATGCTGGCGGCCTCCGGCACCGGGGCGATGGAAGCCACGGTCGTGAACCTGATGGCGCCGGGTGCGAAGGCGCTGTGCCTGGTGGGCGGCAAGTTCGGCGAGCGCTGGGGCAACATCTGCAAGGCGTACGGCATCCCGTACGAGACGCTGGAAGTGCCGTGGGGTCACGCCGTGCCCGTGGCCGAGGTCGAGAAGCGGCTGGACGCCGACAAGGCCATCAGCACGGTGTTCGGCACGCACTCCGAGACCAGCACCGCCACGCTGCACGACGCCCAGGCGCTGGCCAGAGCGACGCGCGCGCGCGGGCGCCGGCTGGCGCTGGATGCGATCACCAGCCTCGGCGTGCACCCGCTGCCGCAGGACGAGTGGGGCGTGGACGTGGTGGTGACGGGCTCGCAGAAGGGCCTGATGTCGCCGCCCGGCATCGCCAGCGTGAGCCTGGCCCCATGGGCTCTCGACGCCATCGAGGGCGAGCGCGGACCGCGCTTCTATTGGGACCTGCGCAAGGCGCGCAAGAACCTGCCCCTGGGCGAGAGTGCCTTCACGCCCGCGGTGAGCCTCATCTTCGCGGTCGGCGAGGCGCTCACGATGATGCGCGAGGAGGGCCTCACCAACGTGCATGCTCGGCATCGCCGGCTGGGTGCCGCGACGCGCGCGGGTGCGCAGGCACTCGGCTGGACGCTGTTCTCCAAGAGCCCCGCCGACTCGGTGACCGCGCTCGAACCGCCCGCGGGCGTGGACGCCGGCGCGGTGGTGAAGCGGCTGCGCGACACGCATGGCATCACCATCGCGGGCGGACAGGATCACATGAAGGGCAAGATGATCCGCATCGGGCACATGGGTGCCTACGACCTGTCCGACATCTACGTCGTGCTGGGAGCACTCGAGGAGTGCACGAAGGCGCTGGGGGGCAAGGGGACGGGGGCGATCGAGGCCGCACGCCGTGCCTGGGAGACGGCATGAAGGTCCTTGCCTGCGACGGCATCGACCCCGCTGCAGTGCGGCTGATCCGCGAGGCCGGCCACGATGTGGTCGAAGCCAAGGGGCTCTCGACGCAGGACCTCGTGATCGCGCTCAAGGGCGTGCACGGATTGCTCGTGCGCAGCGCGACCAAGGTGACCGCCGACGTGGTGGCCGCCGCGTCCGAGTTGCGCGTGGTGGTGCGCGCGGGCACCGGGCTCGACAACGTGGACCAGGCCGCCGCCGAGGCGCGCGGCGTGCTGGTGCGCAACACGCCCAACGCGAACACGCTGTCGGTGGCCGAGCTCACGTTCGCGATGCTGCTGGCACTCGAGCGTCACATCGCCGAGGCGGCCGCGGACCTGCGCGAGGGCCGCTGGGAGAAGTCGCGCTACGCCGGCCGCGAACTGCACGGCCGGACACTGGGCGTGATCGGGTTCGGCCGGATCGGTCGCGAGGTCGCGCTGCGGGCGCGAGCGTTCGGAATGCCCGTGCTCGCGCACGATCCGCGGGTGCAGAGCGCACCCGCGGGCTTCGACTGGGTGGACATGACCGACCGGGACAGCGTGCTGGGAGGTTGCGATGTGCTCACGCTGCACGTCCCGCTCACGGACGACACGCGGCACTCGATCGGAGCTCGCGAGTTCTCGCTCATGAAGCCCGGCGCCGTGCTGGTGAATGCCTCGCGCGGAGGCGTCGTGGACGAGGCCGCGCTGCAGGCCGCACTCGAGTCCGGCCGGTTGCGCGCAGCGGCGGTGGACGTGTTCGAGAAGGAACCGGCCCCGGCGGATCACCCGCTGCTCAAGCTCCCCAACGTGCTGCCGCTGCCGCACCTGGGAGCCGCCACCGCGGAGGCCCAGCAGCGTGCCGGCACCGATGCGGCGGAGCAGTTGCTGCTCGCGCTGTCGAGTCTGAGCCAACGACCCTAGAGGCATGATGTCGGGCGCGGGCCGCGAGCCCGGCACCGCCCACGCGGGGGAGCACGGTGCGTCGCCGCGCGCGGTGGCTTCCAGGCATCGCTGGCGCGGCCGGAAGTCGGCGGCGCCCGGCCCCACCGAGCGCAGCGCGGCGGGTGCTGCACCGTTGGACACCTCCTGCCCGGTCCGCGTAAGGTGCCGCGTCCTTTTGAGCGGGGGAGGCCGCGGTCATGCCGTGCACGGTGGTGGTGGGTGCCCAGTGGGGCGATGAGGGCAAGGGCAAGATCGTGGACGCGCTCTCGGCGGCCGCGGACGTGGTGGCGCGCTACCAGGGCGGCCCCAACGCCGGCCACAGCGTCATCCACCGCGGTGAGACGCTCGTGCTCCACCTGGTGCCCTCCGGCATCCTGCACGCGGGCCGGCGCTGCCTGATCGGCAACGGCGTGGTGATCGACCCCTGGCGGCTGCGCGACGAGGTGAAGGCGCTGGAGTCACGCGGCGTGCCCGCCTCGGCGCAGCTCGGCGTGAGTGGCGCAGCACACCTGATCCTGCCGTATCACCGCGCGGTGGAGGTCTCGTTCGAGCGCGGCCCCGGCGCCATCGGCACGACCGGACGCGGGATCGGGTTCGCCTATCGCGACAAGGCCGCGCGCACCGGGCTGCGCGTGGCGGACTTGTTCGACCGCGAGCACTTCGTCGCACAGGCCGACCGGAACCTGGCGCGCCTTCGCCTCGAATACCCCGAGGCCGCCGCCGACCTCGCCAGCATGAGCGGTGCGCGGCTCATCGCCGACCTCGCCGAGGTGGCCGCATGGCTCGAGCCGTTGGTCACGGATGTGGGCGACGAACTGGCCAGCGCGCTGCGTGCGAACCGCGCGGTGCTGCTCGAGGGCGCGCAGGGCACGCTCCTGGACCTGGACCACGGCACATACCCATACGTCACCAGCTCCCCGGCGAGTGCGGCCGGAGCGCCGCTCGGCGTGGGACTGGGCCCCAACGCGGTGTCCGAGGTGGTGGGGGTGACCAAGGCGTACACCACGCGCGTGGGTCACGGCCCGTTCCCGAGCGAGATGCCGGACGCCGAGGCGTCACGACTGCGCGAGGCGGGCGAGGAGTACGGTGCGACCACCGGCCGGCCGCGGCGCTGCGGCTGGCTCGACCTGCCCGCGCTGCGATACGCCGCACGCGTGAACGGCCTCACGAAGCTCGTCGTCACCAAGCTCGACGTCTTGGACGAGTTCGAGCAGGTGCGCGTGGCCGTGAGCTACGAACGCGACGGCAAGCCGGTCACGGGCTTTCCCGCCTCCGCGCGCGCGCTGGAGCGCTGCACGCCCGTGTGGCGCGCGTTCCCGGGCTGGCGAAGTGCCACCACGGGGGCGCGGTGCTGGGCGGACCTGCCGCGCCAGGCGCGCGAGTACCTCGAGTGGATCGAGCGCGAAGCGGGCGTGCCCATCGCGACGGTGTCGGTGGGTGCGGAGCGTGAGGCCGAGGTGCCGCGGGGCTGACGCGCCGCGCCGTCCGACGACGGGAACGCGTGCTCGCGGCCGCGCTCCGTTCGCGCCGCGCTGCGGCTACGCCGCCTGGCTCTGCGCCGGCGGCGGCGACACGGGGGCGCTCAGGAACTTGCCGGCGCGCACACCGTGGTCACGGCTCACCAGGTAGGCCGCCGTCCACGTGCCGAACCACAGGAAGACCTGGAACACGTAGATGCCGTTTCGCAGGAAGTCGATCTTCAGCTCGTTGAACATGAACAGGAACAGCTGGGTTCGCGCCACCGCCAGGTACGCATCCGCATAACTCGCGTGGTTCAGGTCGTCCACGGTGGGTTTGAGGATGCGAGCCAGGCCGAACAGCAGCATGAGGTAAAAGCCCAGCCCGGGGAACCCGATCAGGTTCGCGATGTACAGGTAGACGTTGTGCGGCCACACATCGAGGAAGCCCCACATGTGGTCGTAGTAGGGGCCCTGACCGAGGATCGGGTGCACCAGCGCGCGGTTGAGCGCGTTCGTCCACGGTTCCGCGCGCGCCTCGGGCACAAGGCCGTGCACCACCTTCGTCTCCGACAGGCGCAGGAACAGGTCCCCCGAGTTCGTGAACTTGGCGACCAGGAAGTTCATGCCCACGATCAGCACGACGATCGCGAACACTGCGGTCATGAACTTCACCGCATTGAGCCGGCGCCGGATGGTGAAGAACAGGTACGGCAGCGTCAGGCCGAGCGCGAAGATGATGCCGCGCGTCACCGTGGTGAACATGGTGTAGATGTTGAACAACGCGAACAAGCCGAGCAAGGCACGAGCGGTGGTCGACTTGGCACGTGCCCACATGAACAGCACCATCACGAATGAGATGCCGCAGAACTCGGACAGCAGTTCGTAGTCGCGGAAGCTGGCGCCCACGCGCACGTCGCGCGTATTGAAGTCGTGCCCGAGCGTGCCGGTGAAGTCGATGAGGCCGGGGATGATGACCTTGCCGGCGGAGCGGGCCTCGAGCGCCGCGATCACGAACACGAAGAACGCCGTGACCAGCTGTGCCTGGTGCAGCCGCTGCAGGTCGCGCTGCGTGTGGACACTGTTGATGATGAGGAAGTACATCATCACGCACGCCGCGAACAGCGCGAAGTTGAGCAGGCCGTGCTGCAGCGCGGCCTCGGTCCGGATGTTGTAGAACGACAGGATGTACCACAGGAACATCATGCCGATCGGCGCGGCCACCGGGCCCCAACGGGCGGGCGGGCTCATGCGCAGCGAGACGCGCAGCAGCCAGATGACGAACACGAGCATGATGAATGCCAGGTTCGTGTTGCCGAACACGGTGCCCTTGGGATAGGGCAGCAGGAACACGAGCAGGCTGAGCGCGGCCACCATGTCGAGACGCCACGCGATGCCGAACACCAGCAACGCCACGGCAACGGGGATGATGCGTGGATTCGGGTCCCAGTACTGCAGGCCGATGATCACGCCCGAGGCGATGGTGAGCACCCACGCGACGGCGGGGCTGAGCCAATCGGGGCGATCTCCTGGACCGGGCCGGATCTGGGGCAGGCTCAGGAAGCCCACGGCGAACTCCCCTGCCACACGCGCCGCGGACTCACGAAAACCGCGGATGCGTTCCCGGCGCGCGCGCGCCCGTCACCCCGCGTGCTTACGCTCGGGCTCGGGCAGGGATGGGGCTGGAACGCGTGTGCCCTCATGTCGGCTCGCGGGTCCTCAGGAGGAATCGGGTGCGGGTGGTCCGCTCCCCGGTCATCGGCAGTTCCCGGGGCGGCCTTGCGCCCCGCGGCCGGAGCGGCGCGGCGGCCCGCTGGGGCCGGCCGAGGCCCCCTGAGCATGCCTAACGCCGGCGACGCCGTCCACCCCGGCGCGCGGTTGCAACGCCTGACACGCGTGCACCAGGCCCGAGGCTGGACGACGCGCGGGCCGCGCCCGGGGCGTCTCGGGCGGTGGACGGGCCCTCTCGGAGCCGATATAACCGCGCGGGGACCCGTTAGCTCAGTCGGTAGAGCACCTGACTTTTAATCAGGGTGTCGCTGGTTCGATCCCAGCACGGGTCACCAGTCTTCGCAGTTGGCCCTTGTCTCGGCGGGGGCCCGCAGGGCATCCTGCGCCGAACCGTGCGGGGCGTCTTCACGCGCAACTTGCGGCGGCTGCCCGCATCTAACGGCGAAGTGGCCGCACGGGCCTCGTGATGGATCAAGGGGAGACTCTCACGGACATGCGACGACCGGATGCCCGGCAGGGACGCGCCGAGTGAACAAGCTCACCTGCCAGGAAGTGCTGGACCAGCTCCAGGAGTACCTGGACGACGCCGCTCACGCGGAACTGGTCGAAGCCGTGGACCATCATCTCGGCCGGTGCCAGCATTGCCGCTTCGAGGTGGACACGATCAAGGGAGTGGTCCGTATCTTCCAGAGCGAGCGCCACGTCGTGATCCCCGACGGGCTCGCGGTGAAGCTCCAGGTCGCGCTCGAACAGGTCTACCGCGACGGCTGCAGTCGGGACGAGGACACCTCGTCCTCCTGAACGCGGGCGGTGTCGCCCCAGCGAACCAGCCACAGGTCGGTCCCGCCGTTCCGCCGCATGCGCTGGCGCAGGAAGATCTCGCGCGGATCGAGCAGGATCGAGTCCCGGGCGGCATGGAGCGGACTCCCGGCGCCCAACGTGAGCAGTTCTCGCCCCGGCTCGCGAGGCGGGGAGACGGCCACGGCGATCACGTCCACCGAGCGCTCGCGCAGGTAGTGAGCCAGCCGCCCGCCGGCAATCGCGTCCTGGTACGCGTGGTCATTGGCCACACCGTCGCCGTTGATCCACGCGCGGTCGGCGATGTAGCCGATCAGGCCGAATGCACCGCCATAGATCACGCTCCCCTCCGGCACGGCATCGTGCACGCTGCGGCCGATGTTCCACTCGTCCCCGTCCCCGGCGGCGATGGCCCGCACCGCCGGCAGCGTGGTGAGGAGCTTGAGGGTGAGCAGCGCGACGCCGGCGCACGTGAGCGCTGCCGCCATCGCGGCGTTGCCGCGGCCGCCGGCGACACGCGAGCCGATGACGAGGCCCGCGAGGGCCAGGAACGGATGCGCGAGGATGAAGTAGCTGCCCTGCACATCGAGCCGGCTGAACAGCAACAGCCAGGCCAGCCGTGCCGCGAGGCCCAGGGCCAGCACCGCCATCGCGTCGTGGGCGCCCGTGGCAGTGCTCGGACCCACGCGACGGGCGCGCCGCAGCTCCGCGGCGGTCCACCCCAGCGCAACGGCGAACGAGAGCACGAGCACCAGCTCGTCCGCGAGATTGAGCGAACTCCCGAACACGGTGCGCAGGCTGGTCGCCAGGTCGAGCACCGGGAACGATGACTTGAGCCGCGCCGAGATGGGCAGCCAGTCGGAGAACGCGAACAGGTTCCAGAGCAGGTAAGGAGCGACGCCGGCGACGAACACGGCGAGACGCGCAAGCAGTGCTCGCGCCGCGCCACGCTCGGTGCGCTCCGCCCGCGCCATCACCAGGAATGCCGCCATGGCGAGCGGCAGCGAGTCCACGCGCGCGAGCACGGCCAGCGCCAGCAGCGCGCCGTCGCGCACGGCATGCCGTGCCCCGCGCGCGAGGATGCCGTGTGCGGACACGCCCGAGAGGTACGACGCGCCCGCGGCGAGGACCAGGAACGCGTCCATGCCGTGGTAGCCCTTGGGGGCCACGAACGCCGCGAGCCAGAACGACACCGCCCCGACCGCCAGGTCGCGCGCGCCCTCCGGTACGCCATGCGCCGAGAGCACACGCGAGCTCAGGCGCAGCAGCGACACCCAGCCGGCCACCATGGCCGCCCACGTCACGAACATCCCGATCCGGAAGCACGCCACCAGGTCGAGCCCCGGAGCGACGACGCGATCGAGCGGGATCAGCAGCATCGGCATCAGCGGATTGAAACCGTTCGTGGGCGCGACCCGATCGAAGCTGAATCCGTGCCCGAGCACGTAGTTGCGCGCCACGGCCAGGTAGTAGCCCGCGTCGTCGCCCGAGAGCGTACCCAGCAGGTACCGCGGGTGGACGAGCAGCAGGACCGCGCCGAGTGCGATCAGCAGCAGCGCGGAGAGCGCGACGAGGGTGCGGCCGACGAGACGCATGACCCGAGCGTAGCCTCCGCGGCCGTGACACGGCCAGCGGGGCGCGCACGATTGCATCCCTTGCGCGCCGCACCTAGACTCCCCGCCGACTTCCTCGGGCAGGCCTGTTGGCGCCACCCCGGGAGCCCGTGCAGGTCCGGCTCGCAACCGCACCCGGCTGCGGGGTAGCAACAGGCACCCCGGTCGATCCGGGGCCCGAGCGCTCCATCGCGACCACCCGATCCCCAAGGACCTCATGCCCCTCGGACGCCTGCTCCTGACCGCGCTGCTCACCACCGCGCTCGCCTCGTCCGCCGAGGCGGGCATGAAGCTGGAGCTCTGGCGCGGGCACCTCTCGCTCGGCTACGGCCACCTGTTCTCGGACTCCACCTCACCGGGGGGTTCGTTCTCGGTCGCCGCTGGCGTCGACTACACGCTCAGCCCGTCGCTTCGCCTCGGGCCCACCGTGTCCATGTCGCTGTTCGGCTCGTATGAGGCGGAAAGCGGGAGCTTCGTCGCCGCGGTGGACCACAGCATGCTGGACGCCGCGCTGCAGCTGCACTGGCTGCCCGCGGGCGGGCCGGTCACGCGCGTCTCGTTGGGTCCCGGCGTGGCGGCCGCACGAGGCGATCTGCAAGTGGGTGCGGGAGGGGTGAGCTTCCTGCCGCTCGCCGTGGACGAGGTGCGAGGCGAGGTGGCACTGGACCTGAGCATGCTGCCGAGACGGCAGAAGGTGGTGGCGGTCGGCCTGGAGACGGGCCTGCGCTGGGTGCCCGTGTCGCGCGTGGACTGGTGGGTCGTGACCGCGCGACTCACGATCCACTACTGATCGCGTTCGCGCGCTGGGGTCACTGCGGCGGTGTGAACACGAACGGCGCCTGGAACGTGGTCACGCCCGCCGGGATCGCCGGGAACCGCCAGTCGCGCACCTGCGCCAGCGCACACGTGGCGAGCTGCGGCGAGCCGGTGTTGTTGAGCACCACGCGGGCCTCGGTGACCTCGCCCGACGCGGCGACGACCAGCGCCATGACCAGCTTGCCGCGCAGCGAGGGGTCGCGTTTGAGCTCGTTGCCGTAGCAGAACTGGATGCCGGGCGCGTAGCGCTGGATCACGGCCAGCAGCGACGCATTGCTGCGATGCACGCCCGGGCCGGCGATCGAGCCCGTACCCGAGCCGCTGCCCGTGCCCGATCCCGTGCCCGTGCCGCCGGCCCCGCCGCCACCGCCACCGCTGCCACTGCCCGAGCCGAGCCCGCTGCCGGTGCCGCTGCCACCCGCGGACAGGTCGCCGATCGCGACCAGCGAGCCCGCGACCGCGCTGCCGCCCAGGTCGCCACCGCCACCCGTCCCCACGCCGCTGCCATGGGCCCCCGCCGCCAGCGAGCCGCTCACCCGGTCGAGGTCCGCGACGCCCGCCGCACCGCGCACGGCGCGCGCGCGGCCGCCGCGCGACACGCTGCCTCCGGTGGCACTGCTGGTGGTGCCGAGCGAGGCGTTGAGCCCCGCGAGCGCGCTCTTGAGCGACGATGTGGTGCCGGCCAGCTGCGAGGTCACCTCGGCGCGCGCGCGCGCGGTCCCCGCGCTGCCACCGCCACCGGGCAGCGCGTGCATGGACTCGACTCGCCGGTTGCCCGCGGGTGCTCCCGCAGCGGGCGCCGGTTTCACGGCCGGCGCCGCATCCGCGCCCGTGCTGCCGCCCGCGGCCGCGGGCGGTGCGCCCGAGCGCACGCGTTCCGCCGACGGGGCCGGGATCGGCGGCGGTGCGGGCACCTTCTTGGGCTCGAGGATCAGCTTCGCGAACCGCTGCGGCAGCTGCTCCACCTGCGTGACCGGCCGTGGCGGCGGCGTGGGCAGCAGCCGCACGAACACGACGAACAACACGGCCGCGATCGCACTTCCCGTCAGGCAGCGCAGGAACAGCGCGTCGCCCGGATCGAGCCAGGGCCGGCGGTAGGCGGCGGAGATGGTCGTCATGGTCAGGCCTTCTTGAGCACAGCGAGCGCGATGTCCGGGAAGCCGCTCCGATCGAGCGTGTACATGACGCGCTGGAGCACGCGGAACTCGATGTCGGCGTCGCCCTGGATGGTGGCGAGCCGTGCGGACTTCGGGGCTTCACCGCGGCGGCGGTCCAGGTCGTCCATCTGGTCGCGCGCTTCGCCGAGCCTCGCCGCCAGCGGCGCGATCAACAGCTCCTCGTTCGCGACCACGTCCTTCACCGAGGCCACGCGCTCGCCGCCCATCATGATGTCGTTGTGGTCGATGGCGACCACGACCGAGGAACGCATGTCCGCGGAGACGTTCGATCGCGGCAGCGTGACCCCCGGCGGCGGCACGGTGACCTCGCCGCCCGAGACGTAGCTCTTGAGCACGAAGAACAGGAGCGTGGTGAGGATGTCCATCATGGACGTGAGCGTGAGCCCGCCGTCGGACGTGTAGCGCTCCATGAGCCCGGCGCTCTTCAAGCGGCGTCGGCGCATGTCAGACCCCCTCCGGGTTCGCGCCTTCGAGGGCTGCGTCGGGCAGGCCGGCGGCGCGCGCGGCGTCCATGAGGCCGATGACCTCCTGATAGTGCGTGCGCGCGTCGGCCACGATGCGTACTTCGGTCGTGCCCGGGCGCGTCGCGGCGTACTCGCGCAGGATGCCGGTGATCTGTTCGGCGACGGCCGCCTCGGGAGAGGCCGTGCCGGCACGCCGCGGTAGCACACGCGGCTCGAGGCCGTGGCCCTCGATGACGTAGGCGTTCGCGCGCACGTGCACGGCGAGGTCCAGCGGCGGCACGGATGGCGTGGCCGCCGCCGCAGCCTCGCCGGCATCGCGCGGCAGCGTGGTCTCGATCACCTTCACCTCGAGGAACACCGCCGAGAGCAGCAACATCGGGATCAGCGCGATGATGATGTTCATCAGCGGCATGAGCTTGAGGTCGGTCCGGACCGTGAGCGCCGTGCGGGCGCGCCGTCGGCGGGACACTAGTGCGCTCCTCCCTGCGGGGCCGGACCGCGCGCGCCGCCCGCGGCGGGGGCCACGGCGCGGGCCGGCATCGCGACCAGCTGACCGTGCGCAGCACCCGAGCCGAGCATCGCGCGCGAGACGCGGATGCCGGACTCCTCGACCTGCTCGGCGATGCCCTCGACCAGGCCGACCAGGAAGCCCTGCGTGACCAGCGTCGGGATGGCCACGACGAGACCGAACGCGGTGGCATTCAGCGCCATGGAGATGCCGTGCGCGAGGAACGCGGAACGCTGCGACGGGTCGGCCGCACCCACGGCGGCGAACGCCGTGATCAGGCCGGCGATCGTGCCGAGCAGCCCGACCAGCGTGGCGATGTTGGCGAGCACGTTCAGGTGCGCGAGCCGGCGCGTGAGCGGCGGCATCGCCAGCGCGATGGCATCGTCGGCTGCGGACTGCAGCTTGAACTCGTCCAGCTCCGGCACGGACAGCACCGTCTGCAGCACCTGCGCAGCGGGCGCGTCGGACTGGCGCGCGAGGTTGCGCGCGCCGTTGAAGTCGCCGCGATTCACGTGCGCCAATACGTCCTTCGTCAGCTTGCGGCCATCGAGGCGCGCCGCGCCCACGATGACGATGAAGCGCTCGATGCCGATGCCCGCGGCCGCGACTCCGATCGCGAGAATGGCGTACATGACCA
>Ga0075429_100000589_pt1 | contig 27944 bp, 25 predicted proteins | sample RhiMetdeltSRZDD3_FD_75295 | JGI IMG/M metagenome (GOLD analysis project Ga0075429, IMG submission 75295) | Populus rhizosphere microbial communities from Tennessee, USA - Rhizosphere MetaG P. deltoides SRZDD3 | ecosystem: Host-associated > Plants > Roots > Rhizosphere > Soil | place: USA... | reverse complement strand
GCGTCGAGAACGGCGACGAGCAGACCGTGGGCTGCGAACGCCGCGCGGTTGCGCACCAGGAAGTTGGTCGCCCCGGCGGCGAGCCGGCCGCGCTCGAGGCCGAGGCGACCGCGCCCGCCGGGAAGCAAGATGGCGCTCGCCACCGGTGGCCCCGCCGGCCGCACGAGGACGAACGACTGCGTCACGCCAGGCCGGCTCGCGATCCTCTGGATCTGCTCCTCACCGGCGGCGGTGGTCGCGACGCCGAGCGCGACCACGGCCACGAGCGTCCGCGTCACAGTCGGAAGCGGCGGGAGCGGGCCACGTGAGCGTCGAACGCCTCCAGCTCGGCCTCGAGGCGCCGTGCGCTCCAGCCGAGCAGCGTCGCCATGCGGCGTCCGATCCCGTCCGCGCAGTCCTCGCCCTGGCACCGGCTGGTCCCGATGCCGGTGCGGCGCAGCATGAAGTCCTGGAGCGAGACGGTGAGCTCCTCCTGCACGGCGTGGTGCAGCTGCGCCACCACATCGGGATTCGTGGGACAGAGACGGTCGCCGCCGCCCGGCACCTTGCCGGCGAGCTCGACGAGGCGGGGATACGCACGGCCGTACGTCGTCACAAGCGTCTCGAGCGTCTCCGGGGCGAGCCCGCTGGCCGCCATCTCCGGCGACACGTCGAGCCAGGCGCGCGCCTCCACGCGGTCCGCCTCCTCGTCGGTGCCGTCGAGCATCCGGGTCGCCGTGCGTCCACGCCCGCGCCGTCCGAGCGCGCGCGTGATCGTATCGCCCAGCTCCTCGGCCAGGCTGCGGAAACACGTGAGCTTGGTCCCGGTGATCGAGAGAAAGCGGCCGCCCGCCTCGGCGACGACGCGATGCGCGCGCGAGATGTCGGATTCGCGCTTGCCCTCCTCGAACGACAGCGGGCGGACGCCGGCATACGTGTAGGCGATGGCATCGGCGCTCACGCGCGGATCCGGCAACGCCCGACGCACCTCGCCGAGCAGATAGTCGACCTCGTCGCGGGTCGCCCAGACGCGGTCGAGGTCGCCGGCGAAATCCGTGTCCGTGGTGCCGACGAGCGAGAACTCGCGCCACGGGATCACGAAGATCATACGGTCGTCGCGCGTCGAGTGGTAGACGGCGCGGTCCGTCATACGCGGCAGCAGACAGTGGATGCCCTTCGTGCGCCGGAGCACGTGGCCGCCACGCTCGGTGATCCCTGCCAGCGCGCGGACATCGTCCACCCACGGCCCGGCCGCGTTGACCACGACGCGAGCGCCGAGGGTGGCCACCGTGCCCGTCAGCAGGTCGCGCGCGGTGACGCCGGCCACGGCGCCGCGGGCGTCGCGCACGACGGAGACGAGCTGACAGTAGTTGTAGGCGCGGGCGCCGTGACGGCACGCGGACAGGACGTTCTCCAGGCACAGCCGTTCCGGGAAGAGCAGCAGGTCGTCGAAGTAGTAACCGGCGCCGCGGAGATCGTCGGGTCGGATGGCCGGCTCCAGGCTGAGCGCGTCGATGGGCCGCAGGACGCGGTATCGCTCGCGGTCGCGGCCGGGTGTCAGCCAGTCGTACAGCTTCAGGCCGAGACGAACCTTGATGAGGCCGCGCGACGAATCGCGGTAGATCGGCACGAGGAACGGCAGCGGTTTCACGAGGTGCGGCGCCAGCCGCTGCAGGCGCTGCCGCTCGGCCAGCGACTCGCGGACCAGGCCGAAGTCGAAGAGCTCCAGGTAGCGCAGCCCGCCGTGGATCAACTTCGAAGAGACGGACGTCGTGGCGGAGGCGAAGTCGCCCTTATCGATGAGCGCGACCGAGAGGCCACGCATGGCCAGGTCGCGCGCGGCACCGGCGCCCGCCATGCCGCCACCGACGATCACGACGTCGTAGTCCGCGTCAGCGAGGGGCTGCGGGCGGCCGGTCATCGGAGCAAATCCCGGACCGATGGTAGCACGAGGTCCGGCGCGATCTCGGCGACCCGCGGATCGCCTGCGCGCGTGACGCCGCTCAGGACGAGCACGGTGGCGAGCCCCAGCCGCTTGCCCATGACGATGTCGGTCTCGAGGCGGTCACCGACGACGACGGCGTCCGTCGCCGGCACGCCGAGCCGCGCGAGGGCGACCTCCAGAATGATCGGCGACGGCTTGCCCACGACGATCTCGACGCGGGCCCCGCTCACCGCCTCCACGGCCGCCATCATCCCCGCGCAGTCCGGGATCTCACCGTCCTCGGTGGGACACGTGCGGTCCGGATTGGTGGCGATGAGGCGTGCCCCCTGACGCACGGCCTGCAGCGCCGTGTTCAGCTTCGCGTAGTCGAACGTGCGGTCGAAGGCGATCACGACCCAGCGTACGCGGTGATCCGGCCGCACGTCGAAGCCGTGCGCGCGCAGCTCGGCGATCAGGGGCGGTTCGCCGATCACGTACACCGGCGCGCCCGGATCGAGGCTGGCCAGGTGGCGCGCCAGCACCAGCGAGGAGTTGATGACGTCGTCGGCCGCGGCCGGCACGCCGAGGCGGCTGAGCTTCTGCGCGTAGTCCGCGCGCGTCTGCAGCGGCTTGTTCGACAGGAACGCGACGCGCCGGCCGTCCGCGCGGAGCGCGGCGACTGCCTCGTCGGCGCCGGGTACGAGCGCTTCGCCGAGGTAGATCGTGCCGTCGAGATCCAGAAGCCAGCCCCGCTGCGGCAGCCGGATGGTCATTGTAGCGACGACGGTGCGTGCGGCTCGAACCGTGGGTGGGCCGTTCTCGATGGACGGCGGCTGCGTTCCGCGCTCAACCGGGTGGCCGTTCTCGACGGACGGCGGCTGCGTTCCGCGCTCAACCGGGTGGCCGTTCTCGATGGACGGAGGCTGCGTTCCGCGCTCAACCGGGTGGCCGTTCTCGACGGACGGAGGCTGCGTTCCGCGCTCAACCGGGTGGCTGTTCTCGACGGACGGCGGCTGCGTTCCGCGCTCGATGGGATGAGGAGCGGGTCAACTTCAGCGCATCAGGGGGGCGACGGCGGCCTGGGCCAGGTCGACGAACGGCGCGGGGACCAGGCCGAGCAGCACGATGCCGACAGCGGCGATGGCCAGGGCGAGACTCCCGGCGAACGTCGGCGCCAGGCGGGCGGCCGTCGTGTCGGGCTCGCGCATGTACATGTACACGATGACGCGCAGATAGTAGTAGGCGGCGATGGCGGAGTTGAGGACGCCCACGACCGTGAGCCAGAGATACCCCGCGCGCACGGCGGAGCCGAAGAGATAGAACTTGCCGACGAAGCCCGCGAGCGGCGGGATACCGATCAGCGAGAGCAGGAAGAGCGACAAGGTCGCCGCCAGCAACGGATGCCGCCGGGCGAGGCCCGCGTAGTCGCGGACGTCGACGGCCTCCTCGCCCGTGCGCTCCACCAGCATGAGGATGACGCCGAAGGCCCCGGTCGTCGTGAAGGTGTAGGCCAGGAGGTAATACAGGACCGCGCCGGCGCCGGGCACGCCGCCCGCCACGAGGCCGACCAGCATGTAGCCCACGTGCGCGACAGAGGAGTAGGCGAGCATGCGCTTGAGGTTCGACTGCGCGATAGCGACCACGTTGCCCACCGTCATCGTCACGGCGGCGACCGCCCAGAGGATCACCGTCCAGTCGGGCTGCACCGCCCTCAGGGCCACCGCGAGCACGCGGAGCAGCGCGCCGAGCGCGGCGGCCTTCGAGCCGGTCGCGATGAAGGCCGTGATCGACGTCGGCGCGCCTTCGTAGACGTCGGGCGCCCACATGTGGAACGGGACCGACGAGATCTTGAAACCGAAGCCGACCAGCAGCAGTCCCAGCCCGACCGTGATCAGCGCGTCGCCGGGCCGTGCCGCGGCCGCGATGCGGTCCAAGTTCGTGGCGCCGGTGGCGCCGAAGATCAGCGCCGTCCCGTACAGCAGGAACGTCGTCGCGAACACTCCGAGCAGGAAATACTTCATCGAGGCCTCACCCGCGGCCAGCCGCGTCTTGAAGAGCCCGGCCAGCACGTAGAGCGGCAGCGACATCAGCTCGATTCCGAGGAACACGACGAGCAGGTCGCCGGCGGACGCCAGGAGCAGCATCCCCGAGGTCGACATGAGCACGAGCGCGTAGTATTCGCCCGACTCGATCCCGTCGCGCCGCAGGTAGTCGATCGAGAGGAGCACGGCGAGCGCCGCCGCGTAGCAGATGACGACGTGCAAGAAGAGCGCGTAGTCGTCGAGCAGCACCATGTCGCGGAAGGCACGGGCTCCCCGGCCCCACTGCGCGATGGCCGCCAGCAGCGCCGCCACGAGGCCCGCGAGCGCCACACCGCCGAGGTGCGCCTTGCTCCGGCGCGGCGGCAGCAGATCGAGAACCAGCACGAGAAGGCCGGCGACGAGGACGATCAGCGTCGGCATCAACGCGCCCAGCTGGATCGGCGGCGCGAGGATCATGGTAGCGACGGCGCCGCGACCGGCTTGACGCGTGGGTGGCCTGTTCCAGATGGTTCCCGGCTGCGCTCGGCTTCCGCAACTGTCGTGGGCGGTGTAATTTTTTTGTGGGCGACCGAGGCTTTGCTTTCGACCTGCGCGATGAGGGCCTGGATCGTTGCCTCGGTCTTGCCGGTGAACGTCTGTGGGTAGACGCCGATCCAGATGATCATGATGACGATGGGGACAAGCACGGCCCACTCGCGCGGGCTCAGGTCGCGCAGGTGGCGGTTCGCCTCGTGTCGGATCGTGCCGAAGGCGACCCGCTGGTACATCCACAGGAGATAGACGGCGGCGAAGATGATGCCGGTGGTCGCGACCGCGGCCAGCCAGCCGTTGATCTGGAAGGTGCCCACGAGAACGAGGAACTCGCCCACGAAGCCGTTCAGCCCGGGGAGACCGAGCGAGGACAGACACACGAGCAGGAACAGCGCCGAGAACGCCGGGATGACCGACCACAGACCGCCGAAGTCAGCGATGAGCCGCGTGTGCCGCCGCTCGTAGATCATCCCCACCATCAGGAAGAGGGCGCCGGTGCTGAGCCCGTGATTGACCATCTGGATGACGCCGCCCACCAGGCCCGCCTGGGTGAGGGTGAAGAGGCCGAGCATCACGAAGCCGAGATGGCTGACGCTCGAATAGGCAACGAGCTTCTTCAGATCCGGCTGCACGGTGGAGACCCACGCGCCGTAGACGATGCCGATCACCGCCAGCGCGAAGATCAGCGGGCCGAAGGTGATCGTCGCGTCGGGAAAGAGCGGCAGGCAGAATCGCAAGAACCCGTACGTCCCCATCTTCAGGAGCACGCCGGCCAGGATGACCGAGCCTGCCGTCGGCGCCTCGACGTGCGCGTCCGGCAGCCACGTGTGGAAGGGGAAGAGCGGGACCTTGATGGCGAACGCCAGCGCGAACGCCAGGAAGAGCAGGTTCTGCCCCACGCCCGGCGCCACGACGTAGCGGCCGAGCGTGGGCACGTCGAACGTGTAGACACCGGTTGCCGCGCCGTGCTGGAAGTAGAACGCGAGGATGGCCACCAGCATGAGCGCCGAACCGACCATGGTGTAGAGGACGAACTTGATGGCCGCGTAGACGCGGTTGGCGCCGCCCCAGACCCCGATGATGAAGTACATCGGGATCAGCATCGCCTCCCAGAACACGAAGAAGAGGAAGAGATCGAGGGCGACGAACACGCCGAGCATTCCGGTCTCCAGCACCAGCATGGCGATCACGAATTCCTTCGTCGACTCCTCGATCGCCTGCCAGGCGGAGGCGAGCGCGATCGGAGTGAGGAAGGTGGTGAGAAGCACGAGCAGGAGGCTGATGCCGTCGATGCCGATGTGATAGTCGGCGCCGAGGCTCGGCAGCCAGCGCAGGGCCTCGTCGAACTGGAAGTCGGGGCTGTCGCCGTCGAATCGCAGGTGGAGGGGCAACGAGAGCGCGAACGTGGCCAGGCTGATGCCCAGCGCTCCGCCGCGCAGCGCGGTCGCGTGGCGCCGCGGCACCAGCGACAGCACGACGGCGCCGAGCGCGGGCAGGAAGGTGACGAGGCTCAGCAGGCCGACGGGCAGGCCCGTCATCGCGCGAGGAGGAAGCCGACGATGGCGACGGCGCCGGCCAGCATGGTCAGCGCGTAATTGACGACGTAGCCCGTCTGCAGCCGGCGCAGGCTTTGCGCCCAGGCCACCACCACCCGGCCGAGGCCGTTCACGGCGCCGTCCACCACGCGTGTGTCGAAGAGTTGCGCGAAGAACTCCGAGAGCACGAACAGCGGCCGCACGACCACGCGGTCATAGAGCCAGTCGACGTACCAGGCGTTCAGCAGGACACGGTGCAGCACCGTGCGCGGGCGGCCAAGCTCGTCCGCGCGCACCGGGCCGGCGCCGTAGAGGAACCATGCGAGCAGGATGCCGGCGAACACGACGATGACCGAGAGCACGAGGAGCATGATCGCGGTGGCGCCCTCGTGCTCGCCCGCGTGAAGCCCGAACACGGGCGCAAGCAGCCGTTGGAAGCGTGTGCCGTCCTCGGACGGCACCCCGAGGACCCAGCCCGCGATGATGGTGAGGAGTGCGAGCACGACGAGCGGGACGGTCATCGTGGGCGGCGACTCGTGGACGTGGTGTGCCACTTCCTTCGACATCCGCGGCGCCCCGAGAAAAGCGAGGAAGATCATCCGGAACGTGTAGAACGCGGTCATGAATGCGCCGAGCAGCAACAGGCCCCACACCGCGCGGTTCGCATGGAACGCCGCCGCGAGGATCTCGTCCTTGGAGAAGAACCCGGCCAGCCCCGGGAAGCCGGCGAGGCCGGCGGCGCCGATGGTCATGGTGATCGTCGTCATCACCATGCGCGGCGCGAGCCCGCCCATCTTGCGGAGATCCTGCTCGCCGCCGAGCCCGTGGATCACCGAGCCGGCGCCGAGGAACAGCAGCGCCTTGAAGAAGGCGTGCGTGAGGAGATGGAAGATGCCGATGGCGTAGGCGCCGAGGCCGACGCCAGCGAACATGTAGCCGAGCTGGCTCACCGTGGAGTAGGCGAGCACGCGCTTGATGTCCGTCTGCACGAGGCCGACGCTGGCCGCGAAGAGGGCCGTCACCACGCCCGTCCACATCACGACGTCGAGCGCCACGCCGGAGCGCTCGAAGATGACGTGGCTGCGCGCGACCATATAGACGCCCGCCGTCACCATGGTCGCCGCGTGGATCAGCGCCGACACCGGCGTCGGGCCTTCCATGGCGTCGGGCAGCCAGACGTGGAGCGGCACCTGGGCCGACTTGCCACAGGCGCCCATGAACAGCAGGAGCGCGATGCCGGTGGCCGCGGCCGGCGCCAGCGTCTCGGCGTTCTGGAACACGGCCGCGTAGTCGAGCGTGCCGAGCGCCGTCCAGATCCACATGATGGCCAGCCCGAAGCCGACGTCGCCCACGCGATTCACGATGAACGCCTTCTTGCCGGCGTTCGCGGCGGAGTCGCGCTCGTACCAGAAGCCGATCAGGAGATATGAGCAGAGGCCGACCGCTTCCCAGAACACATAGAGAAGGAGGAAGTTGCTCGCCAGAACGAGCATCGTCATCGAGAACAGGAACAGGTTCAGGTACGCGAAGTACCGGGCGTAGCCCGGATCGTCGTGCATGTAGCCGATCGAGTAGATGTGGATGAGCAGGCCGACCCCGGTCACCACCAGCAGCATCACGGCGCTGAGCGGATCGACGAGCGCCGTCACGCTCGCCTCGAAATCGCCGGCCACGATCCACGAGAAGAGCGTGGTCGTGAGCGGCTCCGTCCGCGCCCGGGCGTAGACGGCGCACGCGAGGATGAAGGCGCCGGCCACCGCCGGCACGGCGACCCAGTGTGCGCGGCGTCCGATGGCCCGGCCGAACACCATGTTGACGAGCGCGCCGAGGAGAGGAAGAGCGGGAATCAGCCAGACAGAGGACACCGGGCCAATCTATCGGTGGGTCTGAGGGGTGTCAATGGTATGATGCCCGTCGTGCCGCAGCGGTCCCGTATCAGGCCGTGGGTGATTCTCGTCGTCCTGCTCGTCATCGCCATTGTCGCGCCGATCTCCTATCTCGCGTGGCGTCAGTCGGTGCCCGGCGTGCGCGCCACGCTCACCGCGCCGAAGGCCATCGGCCACAAGCCGGCGTTGACGCTGTCACTCGCCGCCGCGCGCGGCAACGTCGCCGGCGCCGAGGTTCGCATCGTGCAGGACGGCAAGCCCGTGACGGTCTTCAGGCAGGACGCCCCGCTCGGCGCCCGCGCCGACGTGCCGGTGACGTTCGAAACGGCGGCGCTCGGGTTGCACGAGGGCGGCGCCACCCTCGAGGTGTGGTCGCGTGACGATTTCTGGCGGCCACTGCGCGGCACGGCGCGCGCCGTCGCCACCGTGCCGGTGACCATCGACCTGACGCCGCCGAAGCTCGAGATCCTCGGTGCCACGCGCTACGTTTCGCCCGGTGGCGCCGCCCTGGTGGCGTTCCGTGTCGACGAGGCCGTCCGGACCGACGTCACCGTCGGGCCGCGTGCGTTCCCGAGCTACGCCTACGGCGCGCCCGACAAGCACGCACGCGTGGCGCTGATTGCGCTCCCCGCCGACTTCTCGAGCAATACACCCATGGCGATCACGGCGCGTGACGAGGCCGGCAACGTCACCTCGCGCGGTGTCCCCGCCGAGCTCAAGCCGCGGGCGTTCCCCCGCGACACGATCAAGCTGAGCGAGGCGTTCCTCCAGGCGAAGGTCCCCGAGCTCCTGCCGCAGCGGCCGCCCTCGCAGCCGCTGATCGACGGCTTTCTCGTCATCAACCGGGACCAGCGCAGGCAGGCGGAGAACGAGAAGCTGAAGGTCGGCGAGCGCACTGCCGATCAGCCACTGTGGCAAGGGCCGTTCGTGCAGCCGCGCAACACGAAGGTCTTCTCGAACTTCGCCGAGACCCGCACGTACGTCTACGACGGTCGCGAGGTCGACAAGCAGGTGCACTACGGCTACGACCTCGCCTCCACCAAGCAGTCGGCGGTGCCGGCCTCGAACGCGGGCGTGGTCGCGTTCACGGGACCGCTCACGATCTATGGCAACACGGTGATCGTGGATCACGGGCTCGGGCTGCAGACGCTCTACGCTCACCTCTCGTCGATCGACGTGAAGCCCGGCGACAAGGTCAGCAAGGGACAGCCGCTCGGCCGCACCGGTGCCACCGGCCTCGCCATCGGCGATCATCTGCACTTCGAGGTGCTCGTCGCCGGCGCCTCGGTGACGCCGCTCGAGTGGTGGGACGGCAAGTGGATCCGGGACCGCGTCAACCGCCCGCTCAAGCAGGCGGGTCTCCAGGAGGTCGCCGGTCTCGGCGCCGTCCCCGCCACCGACGACCCCCCCGCCGCCTCCGCCCGTCCCGCCCGCCGCCGGCGCTAGCGAGCTAGAACGCGCCGAATTTCTCGTAGGCCTGCAGCGGCGGCATGCCGCGGCGCACGGCCAGGCGCACCTTGCCTTCGGTGCCGACCAGGCGCTCGCACCGCTGCAGCACCTCGTGGGCGACACGGCGCGGGACGACGACGACACCGTCGAGGTCGCCCACCACGACGTCGCCGAGCGTGATCCGCACGCCGCCCATCGTGAGCGGCTGACCCCAGTCACTCACGCGCCACCGCGGGACCGAATCCTGGGGCGTGCGGTACCGCACGAACGTCGGAAAGCGCGCGCGGATGATGGACGCGGCGTCGCGCGTGCTGCCGTCGATGACCGCACCGCGCACCTTGCGGGCGCGGAACCACTCGGCCGACAGCTCGCCGAAATGCGCCGCCTCGTTGTCATTCGCCGCCAGCACCAGCACGGACTCCGCCGGCACAGCGCCGAGCATGCCGAGAAATCGGCGCAGCGTGGCGTCGCGGTCGCGCGGCGTGCCACGGTGGGCGCGTCCCCGGGCGGTGAAGGCGTAGCCCGCCATGCGCATGTCCGGCGTCAGCGGCTCGATGGCGTGGGGCAGCGTCTGTCGCAGGAGGCCGAGCTCGTCCAGGACGTCGGTGATGGCCGCCGTGTAGATCTTCGCGAATCGACGCGGCAGGTTGTCCGAGCGCGACGCCATGGCGGCCCCGAGCCTAGCACACGGGATCAGAGAAGCGTCGGAGCGTCTGGGACCTGCGCGGTCATCTCAGGGCCGCCCAGGTCAAACCGACCAGCGCACGGGGCGGCACGAAGTCCCCGATGACACCAAGCAGCGCGGCGAGCGCGGACGGCCGCCGCGCGAGCCAGCGCGCCGCCGCATTGGCGAGACCGCGGTGCGCGATCAACAGCTGGAGTCCGCGCGTCACGCGCTGCTTGTCCCCGAAGGCCGCGCGGCGAGCGCGCTCGTAGGCGGCCGGCGCGCCGGCGACCACGTCGCCCGTCTTCACGGCGTGAACGATGGCCTCCGCCGCCAGCTCGGCGCCGCGGAGCGCCGTGTAGATTCCCTCGCCGGTGAACGGATCGTAGAAGCCGGCGGCGTCGCCCACGAGGAGGACGCCGCGCTGGCGCGGCGTGCTCACACGATATGCGAGCGGTCCCATCGCCTGCAGCGGCGCCTCGCGCCGGGCGCCGGCCAGCCGGCGCGCGAGGTACGGAAGCTGCCGGACGCGCGCCACGAAGAAATCCTCGAGCCGATCGCTCCACGGCGCCGCGTCGGCGAGCGGCACGACGAGGCTGACGTTGATCCGCCTTGGCGCCAGCGGATTGAGGATGCCATAGTCCGGCGGGTCGACGTAGATCTCCCCGTAGTCACGACAGTCGTCGAGCCCCGAGACGTACGTGACCAGCGCCATGCGCGAGAGGCGGTGGGGATGTCGACAGCCGAGCCGCTCGGCGACCGTCGACGCCCGACCATCGGCGCCCACGATGAGGGGCGCCCGGAACGTCCGCGCGGCGCCGGTCCGATCGACGGTATCGACACCCGCCACGCAGCCACGCTGCATCACCAGGTCGGTGACGCGCACACCGTCGTGGAAGTCGACGGGCAGCGCGCGAACGCGATCCACCAGCGCGCCATCCAGGGTGGCGCGCGAGACGCCCATGGCGTGCTCACGATACGGACGGAACGCACCGACGCTCGCATATCGTCCCGTGAGTGCGGTGCCGTCCGGCGCGGTGATGCGCATTCCCGCGAGCGGAACCGCGCCGCTCCCATCCAGGATCTTCAGGACGCCAAGGCGATCCAGCACGCGCCCGGCCTCGGGGCTCAGGTACTCGCCGCAGATCTTCGGCCGTGTCCGGCCCCCTCGCTCGAGGACCGCCACGTGGAGACCGTGCTCGGCGAGCAGGATCGCGCTCGCCGCGCCAGCGGGGCCGGCGCCGACCACGATGACGTCCGGACGGTTCACGCTCACGCCGTCTCCGCCACCAGCCGAGCGATCACACGGTAGCGCTGCACGCTCACGCGACTCAGGCCCGCGCGGCGGAAGAGATCCGCGAGCTCCGCGGGCGCGTACGCGCGGCGCACGGACAGCGGGCCGTCGTGGCGTGAGATGGGGTGGACCGCCAGCAGGCGGGTGGCGAGCCACACGAGCGCCAGAGCCAGGCGACTGCGCGCGAGATCGTTGACGACCACGCGCCCGCGGGCGACGCGCGCCATCTCCGCCAGCGCGCTCACGGCGGCGTCGGGCTCGAGATGATGCAGCGTGAGGGCGGCGTGAACGACGTCCGCCGACCTCGAGGTCAACGGCAGCGCGGTGGCGTCGCCACCGACGATCTCGATCTCGGGCCATCCGGCACAGTGACGGCGTGCGAGCGCGGCCGTCGAGCGGTCGCGCTCGATCAGGACGACGCGGACCGGCCGCCCGCGGCGCCGCGCCCAGCCGACCAGCCGCCGGGCAAAGCCGCCGGCGCCACCGCCGACGTCCACGACCACGAGCGCGCGGTCGCGGGGCATCGCGCGCGCGGCGCGGCGCACGCGGGCCAGCGACAGCGCGTGCCCGCCGAACCACGCATCGAGACGATCGATGTCACCGAGCGTCACGGCAAGGTCGGTGGGCGGCACCGACCCGTCGAGCAGCTCTCGCGCGCCGGCCGCTCGCCGCATCACCAGCGAAGGAGCGCACCCTCGGCCGCGAAGCCGGGTCCGAGGCCGATCATCAGTCCCCAGTCACCGGGCACGGCGACCTCCGCGCGCAGCAGCCGCTCCAGTACGAACAGGATGGTGGCCGACGACATGTTGCCGTACTCGCGCAGGACGCCGCGCGCGTGCGCCATCTGCGCATCGGTGAGGTCCAGGAGCTCGCGCGCGCGGTCGAGAACGCGACGGCCGGCAGAGTGGAGCACCCAGTGGGCGACGTCGTCGCGCTTCAGGCCCTGCGTGTCCATCAGCATGCGCGCCATCTCGCCCATCATCGTGGCCCCGATCCGGCGCACGTCCTTCGACAGCACCACCCGCGGGCGCCCGCCAGGATACTCGAAGCCCATGGCCGGCAGGTGCTCCGACCGGAACAGCGTTCGCGTGGCGACGACGGCGGGGCCGGGGCCTTCCCCGCTCAGCGCGAGCGCGCCCGCACCGTCGGCGAAGATCGCATGCGCCACGGCGCTCTCGAGCCGGTCGTCGAGAAAGTACGCGGCCGAGCAAATCTCGACCGAGACGACCAGCGCGCGATGGCGCGGGAACGCGTGCAGATGATTCCACGCCTGCTCGAGCGCGACCATCGCGGAGGCGCAGCCGGTGTCGCCGACGTGCACGCGCTGCACGCCGGCACGCGCGCCGAGGCGCGCGATCAGATGCGCGTCCACGCTGGGCGTCAGCCGCCCGGTGCAGGTGGTGGTGGCGACGAAGTCGAGGTCGTCCGCGGCCCAGCCGGCGCGCGCCATGGCCGCGCGCGCGGCGGACTCGGCGAGCGCCAGCGCGCCCTCGCGGAATCGTGCGTGCAGCTCGTCCACCGACTCGTCGGGCTTGAAGCGCGCGGGATCGATCCAGAGATGCCGGCCGGCGATGTCGCTGGCCGCGAAGAACCCGCGACGCCGCTCGTCGGCGTACCCGGCCATCGCGAGCAGTTGCGTCTGCGTAAACCGATGCGGCGGAACGGCCGTGCCGACCGCAACGATCCGTGGCGTCATCGGGTGGTGGATGGGCGGCATCGCGTAAGATGGGCTCACGTCGAGCATACTGCGAGGGTCGAGACCATGCCACTCTTCAGCTTCGAGGGTAAACGCCCGGTCGTGCACGAAACCGCGTTCGTGGCGCCGACGGCGGTGCTCATCGGCGATGTCACCGTGGAGGAGCGCGCGTCCGTCTGGTACAACGCCGTGCTGCGCGCCGACTTCAATCCGATCGTCGTGCGCGCAGGCGCCAACGTGCAGGACTGCTCGGTCGTGCACGTGACGCCGCGCGCCGGCGTCGACATCGGTCGTGGTGCGACGATCGGCCACAACTGCACGGTGCACGCGGCCACGATCGGTGAGGAAGCGCTCGTCGGCAACGGCAGCACCGTGCTCGACGGCGCCAGGATCGGCGTGCGCGCCATGGTGGCCGGCGGCGCGCTGGTGACGCCGGAGATGGATGTTCCCGACGGCATGCTCGCGATGGGCACGCCGGCCAAGGTCAAGGGCCCGCTCGCGGGCACGCCGGCGGAGTTCTGGGTCAAGGCGAATCCGCAGGGCTACCAGGCGCTCGCCCAGCGCCATCGCACCGGCGTGAGACCTGTTTAGAGGAGCGCCCGGCTCCGCCGGGGCGCCCGATGTCACCGTCCCTGGAACTTCGGCGCGCGCTTCTCCTTGAAGGCAGCCACGCCTTCCTTGTGGTCGAGCGTCTGCCGCACCAGGCCCATGTGCGACGACACGAGATCCAGGTGCGTGCGCAGGTCGAGGCGGAGGCTCTGGTACACGAGCCGCTTGATCATGCGGATCGGCACCTGCGGACCGTCCGCGATCTGCCGCGCGAACGCGTAGGTCTGCTCGCGCAGCTCGGCATCCGGGTAGACGCGCTGCACGATGCCGAGCCGAAGCGCCTCGGATGCCTCGACGAAGTCCGCCGTCCACAGGAGATCGAGGGCTTTGGCGGCGCCGATGAGCCGCGGCAGGAAATAGGTGTCGCCATCGCCGGGCACGAGCCCGACCTTTACGTAGCCCGTCGAGAAGCGCGCCGACTCCGCGGCCACGCGCACGTCGCACATCACGGTCATGCCCATACCGGCGCCGACGGCGAGGCCGTTCACCATCGCGATCACCGGCTTGTCCACGGTCTCCAGTGTCTTCGGCACGCGATGGATGTGCTCCCACAGCTGGTTCTTGTGGTCGAGCGGCGTCGGCTCCCCTTCCCCCATGCGCGCCACGTCACCGCCCGCGCAGAACGCGCGGCCGGCGCCGGTGACGACGACGACGTTGACGCTCGCGTCGCTCTGCGCCGCCGCGAGCGCCTTCGCCCAGGCGTCGATCATCGGCCCCGTGAAGGCGTTCAGCTTGTCCGGGCGGTTCAGCGTGATCGTCGCGATCTTGTCCTTCACCTCGTAGAGCAGGTCACTCATGGTCGGCCCCTCTCACACGCCAGATGTGCCACGATCCACCGCGTACAGTCGCCACTCGCCCGGCACGCCCTTGAGCGCGTGCTGCCCGCGCTCCGCGAACGCCAGCCCCGAGCCGGCGACCAGATCCTTCACCGTGCTGGACACGAGCACCTCGCCGGCCCTGGCCAGGCCCGCGATGCGCGCGCCGATGTGGACGGCGATGCCGCTCAGCTTCGGTCCGATGACCTCGCATTCCCCCGTATGCAGCCCCGCCCGCACGTCGAGGCCGAGCGGCCGCACCGCGTCGGCGACGGCGCAGGCCGCCCGAATGCCACGCGCCGGCCCATCGAACGCGGCCAGGATCCCGTCGCCGGCGGTGTCGATCTCGCGGCCGCGGAATCGACTGAGCTCCGCGCGCACCTTGACGTGATGCGCCTCCAGCAGCTCGCGCCACCGGCGATCGCCGAGCTCGGTGGCCTTCCGCGTCGCCTCGACGATGTCGGTGAACAGGATGGTCGAGAGCACCCGATCGGCTTCGGCGCCTCGTCGCATGCCGGTGAGGAACTCCTCGACCTCGTCGACGATCTCGTCGGCATTCTCGCCCCACGGGAGATGATCCGCACCCGGCAGCTCGACGTACCGCGCGCCCGGGATGCGCTCGGCGAGAAAGCGGCCCGCCTCGACGGGCACGTTGCGCTCGAGACGGCCATGCAGCACGAGCGTCGGCACGCCGATGGAGGGCAGGATCGCACGGACGTCGATCTCGGCATTCATCTGAAGCACGGCCCGGCTGGCGCCGGGACTGGCGCTCATCCGCAAGAAGCGCGCCCACCAGTCGCGAAACCGCTGATCGCCGGCGCGGCTCGGCGCCCGCATGTCGACGCCGACGGGGCCGCCCCAGTTCCGCGCGGATTCGTCGATGAACGCGTCCCACTCCTGCCGCGGCGTTCCCCAGGGATAGTCGGGCGCCCAGATGCGCCGTGCATAGCTGTTGACGAGGATGAGCGCGTTCGTCCGCTCCGGATACGTGGCCGCGAACAGCACGCACATGGCGCCGCCCTCTGACCAGCCGAGCACGCTGGCGCGGGGCGCCCGCGCGGCGTCCATCACTGCCCGCACGTCGTCCATGCGCGTCTCGAGATTCGGGATATCGCTGACGCGGTCCGACAGCCCTGTCCCGCGCTTGTCGAACAGGATGACGCGCGCGAAGCTCGCCAGACGTTCGAGGAAGCGCGCCAGCGCGGGGTCTTCCCAGGACACCTCGACGTTGGAGACCCAGCCCGGCACGAGCACGAGGTGAAGATCACCCTGGCCGAACACCTGGTAGGCGATGTTGACATCGCCGCTGCGCGCGTAGCGCGTCTCCGGCTTCAGCCCGCCGGCCACGGCTCAGTCCTTGGCGAGTCCGAGCACGCGCTCGGCGAGGATGTTTCTCAGGATTTCCGACGTGCCGGCGCGAATGCCGCTGCCGCGCGCGAGCAGCTCGTAGAACTCCCACTGGCCGTGGTCCACCGCCCACGGTGAGCCCTCGGCGATCTGCGAGTAGGGGCCGATCAGCTCGGTGGCGGTCAGGGCCAGCTCCTGGTCGAGCTGACTCCAGAAGAGCTTCGACGTCGAGCCTTCGGGTCCGGGCGCGCCGCCACGCAGGATCTTGGTCAAGCTGCGATAGGCGTTCATCTGGAGCGCCTGCTCGCCGATCCAGAGCGCCGCAATCTTCTGGCGCAGGATCGGATCGCTGCCGGCGCCGCGCGTTCTTGCGAGCGCCACCAATCGGTGGAGCGCGTTGCGCAGGGAGATGTGCCGGATGAACGTGAGCAGGTCGCGCTCGTAGGCGAGCGTGGTGATGGCCACCGCCCAGCCCTCGTTCAGCTTGTGGACGAGGTTCTCCGCCGGCACGCGAACGCCGTCGAAGAAGACCTCGTTGAACTCCGCCTCGCCGGTGATCTGCCGCAGCGGCCGGATGCTGATGCCGGGTGTCTTCATGTCGACGAGCAGGAAGCTGATGCCCTTGTGCTTGGCGGCGGCGGGATCGGTGCGCACGAGGAGGAAGCACCAGTCGGCGACGTGGGCCATCGACGTCCACACCTTCTGTCCGTTCACCACGAAGGCGTCGCCGTCGCGCACCGCGCGCGTCTGGAGGTTGGCGAGATCGGAGCCCGCGTTCGGCTCGGAGAACCCCTGGCACCACAGGTCCTCGGCGGTGAGGATGCGCGGCAGGAACCGCTTCTGCTGCGCCGGCGTGCCGAACTTCATCAGCGTGGGCCCCAGCATCGACACGCCGCCACGGTTCACGAACTGCGGCGACTCTGCGCGCGCCATCTCCTGAAACAGGACGATCTGCTCCGTCAACGTCGCGCCGCGCCCCCCGAACTCCTTCGGCCAGTCGATCCCGACATACCCCGCCTCGCACATCGTTTTCTGCCACGCTCGCAGCCGCCGCACCTCGTCCGCATCCGCCCGCGACGCCGCAAACGCCCGCCCCCGCAAATCATCCGGCAGATTCGCTTCGAGCCAAGCCCGCACTTCCTTCCGAAACGCCTCTTCCCTATCCGAAAAATCAAAATCCATCAGAACCTCTCGCGATGCATCGAGTACCGCGACCGTTCGGACGAGCGACGAGAGTGGTGCAGACGCGAGGCGCCGAGGAGGGCCGACCGAGGCGTAGGCCGCCTACGCCGCAGGGAGCGCCCGACGAGGCAACGAAGCAGATGCGCCATTCTCGTCGCTCGTCGCTCACCACATGACGCAGCCACCGTCCACCATGAGCGCCTGGCCGGTGATATACCTCGCCTCCTCCGAAGCCAGAAACACCGCCGCGTTGCCAATGTCCTCCGGCGTCTGCTCGCACTTCATCGGGACAATGTCGTTCACGCGCTTCTCGAACACCTGGCGCGCCGTCATCCCCTTGAACGCGGGATTCGTATCGGCGATGTGCTGCGCGAGTTTCTGCCAGAAATCCGTGTACAGGACACCCGGGCAGATGGCGTTGGCGGTGATGCCGTGCGGCGCGAGCTCTTTGGCCACGACGCGGGTGAGCGTGATGACACCCTGCTTGGCGACGCTGTAGGCGGGCATGGTTGTGGCCGCCAGCGGACCCGCGATGGACGCGATGTTGATGATCCGGCCCGCCTTGCGCTCGATGAAGTGCGGAGCCACCGCCTTGCAGGTCAGGAAGACCGATTTCGTGTTGACGGCGAAGGCACGGTCCCAGTCGTCTTCCGTGTTGTTCGTGAACGGCATGCCGGGCGGCGCCGCCATCCCGGCGTTGTTGACGAGGATGTCGAGCTTCCCGAGCTGATCGCGTGTGCGGTCCACCATCGTCTTCACGTCGGCGTTGCTCGTCACGTCGCATTTCATGGCGAGCACGTGGCGGCCCAACGCTTTCACTTCCTCGGCCACCTTGTCGGCGTTGAGGACCTGGATATCCGGAATGGCGATGTCCGCGCCCTCCTTCGCCATGGCGAGGACGATGCCGCGCCCGATTCCGCTGCCGCCGCCGGTGACGACGGCGACCTTTCCTGCCAGACGACTCATTCAGGCCTCCGGGCAACGCATATAATCGGTGCTTCGGGAGGGCCCCATGACAACACAGCCACTCAGAAGCCGCAACTGGTTCGGCCGTCAGGACCTCGACGGCTTTGCGCATCGTTCCTGGCTGAAGACGGAAGGATTCAGTGATCAGGTGTTCGACGGCCGCCCCGTGATCGGCATCGCCAACTCGTGGTCGGAGCTCAACAACTGCAACGCGCATCTGCGACAGGTGGCGGAGGCGGTGAAACGCGGCGTGTGGTCCGCCGGCGGCTTCCCGCTGGAGTTTCCGACGATCTCGCTCGGCGAAGTACTCATGAAGCCGACGACGATGCTCTTTCGCAACCTCATGGCCATGGACGTCGAGGAGTGCGTCCGCGCCTATCCGCTCGACGCCGTCGTGCTGCTGTCGGGCTGCGACAAGACGACGCCGGCCATGCTGCTCGGCGCCGCGTCGGCGGACGTGCCCGCCATCATGGTCACCGGCGGGCCAATGCTGCGCGGCAAGTGGCGACAGGAGGAGCTCGGCTCGGGCACCGATCTCTGGCGTCTGTGGGCCGAGCGCCGCGCGGGCAACATGACCGACGAGGAGCTCTGCGAGGCGGAGTCGTGCATGTCACGGTCGTCGGGTCACTGCATGGTCATGGGCACGGCGTCGACGATGGCCTCGATGGCCGAGGCGCTCGGCATGACGCTGCCCGGCAACGCCGCCATCCCGGCGCCGGACTCGCGACGCCTGCAGATGGCCGAGCTGGCTGGACGGCGCGCCGTCGAGATGGCAACGGCGGGCGGCCCGCGGCCGTCGCAGATCATGACGCCCCACGCGTTCGACAACGCCATCCGCACGCTGATGGCGATTGGCGGATCGACCAACGCTGTCATTCACCTCGTGGCGATCGCGGGGCGCGTTGGCGTGTCGCTCCCGCTCACGCGCTTTGACGAGCTGTCACGCACGACGCCGTTCCTGCTCAACCTGCGACCGTCGGGCAAGTACCTGATGGAAGACTTCTTCTACGCCGGCGGCCTGCCGGTCGTGTTGCGAGAGCTCCTGCCGCTGCTGCACCAGGAGGCGCGAACCGTCAACGGTCACTCGATCGCCCACAACGTCCGCGACGCGAAGTGCTGGAACGAAGACGTCATCCGCTCGCTGACGCTGCCGATCGCCAGGGAAGGTGGACTGGCGATCCTCACCGGCAACCTCTGTCCGGACGGCGCGGTCATCAAGGTGTCCGCCGCCTCACCTCGGCTGCTCACACACCGCGGCCGCGCCGTCGTGTTCGAGGATCACGCCGATCTCCACACGCGCATCGACGATCCCGCGCTGCCGATCGACGAGAATTCTGTGCTCGTGCTCAAGCACGTCGGCCCCAAGGGCGCGCCCGGCATGCCGGAGTGGGGCGCGGCGCCGGTGCCCGCCCGCCTGCTGAAGCAAGGCGTGAAGGACATGGTGCGCATCTCCGACGCCCGCATGAGCGGCACCTCGTACGGCACCGTTGTGCTGCACGTGGCGCCGGAATCCGCCGTGGGCGGGCCGCTCGCGCTCGTGCGCGACGGCGACGAGATCGAGCTCGACGTGCCGAAGCGGACGTTGTCGCTACGGGTCGGCGACCAAGAGCTGGCGAAGCGCAAGGCCGCCTGGAAGCCACGGCCGCCCCACTTCACGCGCGGCTACGGTCGGATGTTCCTCGATCACATCCTGCAGGCGAACGAGGGCTGCGACTTCGACTATCTGCGCGGCAGGACGCCCGTGCGCTTCGAGGACACGGCCGGGCCGTCGCACGCGTAGACCGCGCGGGGCCTAGGGCGACTGGGGGGCGACGGGCACGCTCGAGCGGGCTACAACGACGGGCCGGGGGCCGCGCACGACCGTGCGGCTCGGCTCCGGCCGCGCCCGCTCTCTCGGGCGGCGCGTCTCGTAGATCACCGCGGGGATCGCGTCGGCGGCGACACGCTGACGCCTGACGACCGCATGCGGCAACGCCGCCGTCGCCGTCTCCGCCAGGGCGATACGCGGGAGCACGGCCACCTCCGCTGCGAGCACCGCCGTCGGCTCCGGGCGCGGCGGCACCTCGGAGTCGTGCAGTGGGGTCGCCAGCAGGACGAGGATGGTCACCAGCGGCAAGCCGACGAAGATCAGCGCCGTCTGCGGCGAGCCCGGCCAGACCGGTGGAGGCGGCGCTATTCCCCAGAGTCTCTCAATTCGCACCCGCTCTGCACAGGACGGGCAGATCGTGTCCGAGAACGACACGCCCCGTCCGCGCCACGAAATGACACCAAGCGGGCGGGGATAGCCCCGAAAGAACGGGTGCCAGGCACAGCGGGAGATCAACATACGCGTTGATCAAGAGCAAGCCGCATGCCCCGGACAATCTCAGCGCGGTGACCGGCGCAGCGCAGCGCGCAGCGAGCCGGCCGCCCGAAGCGCGCGAGCGGCGGCGTCCGCGCCCAGGCGGCGGCGCGCCATGACCACCGCCACGGGGACGCGGCCGCCGGCCGACCGCAGCAGCCGACGCGCCGTGCGAGCGTCGACCCTGGCCAGCTCGGCCACGAGCCGGGTCGCGCGCTCGCGGAGCTTGCGGGAGCGCGGCTGCACGTCGATCATCCGGTTGCCGTAGACCTTGCCGAGGCGCGCCATGCTGGCCGTCGTCAACGTGTTCAGCACGAGCTTGGTCGTCGTGCCGGCCTTGAGGCGCGTGGAGCCGGCCAGGACTTCGGGTCCGGGCGCCGGTGCGATGACCACGTCGGCGCGCGGCAGCCGCCCATGGTCGGGATTGCAGGCGACGACGATCGTGTGCGCCCCGAGGCTGCGGGCGGCGGCGAGCGCGTCACGCACGAACGGCGTCACGCCGCTGGCCGAGACGCCGACGACGACGTCGCCGCGGCGGACGCGCGCGCGGATGGCGCGCGCCGCCGCGCGCCCGTCGTCCTCGGCGCCCTCGCGCGAGCGAAACACGGACGACCGCCCGCCGGCCATCACGGCCTGCACGAGGCGCGGCGAAGTGCCGAAGGTGGGTGGGCACTCGGCGGCCTCGAGCACGCCCAGCCGGCCGCTCGTGCCGGCGCCGACGAAGACGAGTCGCCCGCCTGCCGCGAGCGCCGCCACGATGAGATCGACACCGGCGGCCAGCGCGCGAGTCTGCCGGCCCACCGCGCGCACGGCGCGGGCGTCCTCGCGGTTCATCAGCGTGGCGATCGCACGCGCGCTGAGGCGATCGAGCCCGGCGCTGGCGCGATTCGCGCGCTCGGTGGCCAAGCGCTCGTAGCGGACCGCGCGCGCCATGGCGCGATGGTACACCGGGTGCGTTACTATCGCGGCGTGCCGTCCGTCCGCACGGGCCTCGACGTGCTCGTCCGCGATCGTCTCTCGCTCGTGCGCGGTCGGCGGATCGGTCTCGTCGCCCACCAGGCCTCGGTCAACGCGCGGCTCGAGCACGCGGCCATCCTCCTGCACGAGGCACGCGGCGCGCGCCTGACGCGGCTCTTCGCGCCCGAGCACGGCCTGTGGGGCGCCGCGCAGGATCACGCAGCCATCGCGACAGCGCACGATCCCGTCACCGGGCTGGCGGTGACGAGCCTCTACGGCGCGCGGCGCGAGCCCACGCCGGCGATGCTGGCGGGTCTCGACGCCGTCGTGGTCGACCTGCAGGACGTGGGCTCGCGCTACTACACGTTCGTGTGGACGATGGCGCTGGTGATGCGCGCATGCGCGCGCGCGGGGATCGAGGTGATCGTGCTCGACCGCCCGAACCCTCTGGGCGGCGCGCGCGTCGAGGGCAACATCCCCGATCCGGCGTACGCTTCGTTCGTCGGACTCTATCCGCTGCCCACCCGACACGGCCTCACCATCGGCGAGGTCGCGCGCTGGCTGGCGCTGGCGCACGGGCTGCGGCCGCGGCTCACCGTCGTCGAGTTGCGGGGCTGGCGACGCCACATGCTCTGGGAAGACACCGGCGTGCCCTGGGTGGCGCCGTCGCCCAACATGCCGACGCCGGACACGGCCCGCGTCTATCCGGGCGGCTGTCTCTTCGAAGGCACCAATCTGTCCGAGGGGCGCGGCACCACGCGGCCGTTCGAATGGGTCGGCGCGCCGTATCTCGATGCCCACGACTACGCGCAGGCGCTGGCGGCCGCGGGCTTACCCGGCGTGCGCTTCCGTCCCGCGCGATTCACGCCGACCTTCCACAAGTGGGCGGGGCGCCTGTGCGGCGGCGTGCAGATCCACGTGACCGATCGTGAGCGGTTCAAGCCGTTCGCGACGGGGCTGGCGATCATTGCGACGGCGCGACGCCTGGCGCCGCGTGGCTTCGCCTGGCGCCGCCCGCCCTATGAGTTCGAGCGGCGGCTCTTGCCGATCGACATCCTGCTGGGTACCGATCGCATCCGACGGGCGCTCGAGCGCGGCCGGGCGCTGCGCGAGCTCGAGCGCGAATGGGCGGGACCGCTTCTGACGTGGAAGCGCCGGCGCACGCCGGCGTTGCTCTACCGCTGAGACGGGGTCTAGGAGAACAGCCGGGCGAAGAAGCGCTTGACGCTGGCGCCGAAGGCGTTGGCGGATTGCTTGAAGCTGCTCCAGGCGCCCTTGGCCGCCGGCTCGGCCGCCTTCCCCGATGCCTTCAGCTTGCTGCCGGAGAACTTCGCCCCCTCCACCACGGTCGCGCCGACGCCCTTGGCGGTCTCCTCGATTCCCTGCCCCACCTTGCCATTGCCGATCATCTTGCCGCCACGCTCGACCCGGCGGGTGGCCGCCTTCACCTTGGCGTCGTCGGCCGCTGTGCCCGGACCCACCGCGCCCGCGATCACGCCGACACCGACGATCGCGACCATCAGCGTGTGGCGCAGGCGCGCGAGCGGATGATCGGCCGGAAGCCCCGCTTCGCGGCCGAGACGGACGACGCGCTCGTGCTGGTCGACCATCCAGGCATCGCTGCCATGGACCGTGCGGGTGTGTCGGCAGCTCTGGCGGAGCGACGCGAGCACCACGCACGCCAGCGCGACGATCAGCACGAGCGCGATGATGTGCACCGAGGTCTCTACGAGGTGTAGCCCCGCGCGCGCATGCAGCTCGAATACGCTGCGCGATACTTTTCGTCGGACTTCTTGTTCTCGTTGAGGCCGTACAGGCTGCCGGCGCCCGCGCCGACCAATCCGCCGATGGCTGCGCCCTTTCCGGCGCCCTTCCCGCCGTCGGCGATGGCGCCGCCGGCCGCACCCACGGCCGCGCCGACCGCGGCACCGATGGCGCCGTCCTTGACCACCTCGACGGTCTTGTCCTTGGTGTCGCGCTTCACGCCCGCCTCGGACGCGGCGTACCGATTGCAGGCTTCGACGGTGTTCTTGCTCGGCGTGGCTGCCACCGCGCTCGACACGCGGGCGGGCTTTGCGGGCTGCCCCGCGACTCTGCTCGACGGCCGGTCCGTGGCGGCGCGATCACGTTCACCGCCGGTCCAGTTCGCCACCACAAGGCCGGTCACGAGCGCCGTGACCACCACGACGGCCATGCCAATGGCCGTGATCTTCCAGGGATTCCAACCGTTCTGCTGCGTCATCGATCTGATCTCCTCACTTCGTCGGGTGATCGTCCCGAACGGGGTGCTCCAGCGTGGTCGGCCCCGCGAGCGCCGCCGGAGCGGCGATCGCCTCGTCGGGATGCCAGTCGCGCACCACACGATCGCCGTTCGTCTTCGGCGTCGCGCGATTGGCGGACGTCGCCATCGGTCGCGCGGTGTGGTTGTGACGGTTGACGATCTCGGCGAGTGTCTTGTCCTTGAGCAGCAACCCCTTCTTCTGCATCTCCTGGAAGACGTGCGCCCACCCGGTGCTGTTGCGCTTCATGGCCGCGATTTGCTCGAGCGTCAGCAGCTTTCGCGAGGTTCCGCTCGGCACCGGCGTCAGGCTCTGGGCCTCGTGAAGGGCGCGCGCGACGTTCTGGTTGGCCGGCGACATCGCTTCATAGGCGCCGGCCGGAGTCACCGGATGCGTCGTCTGCGCCGTGGCCGTCGTCGCGCCGAACAGGAGCATCAGCGCCGCCAGCGTCGATCCATGTTCATGCATGTTCCGTCGCCTCCTGCGGGTCCTCACCACGGGATCCCTCTCGTCTGACACGGACATGGGAACCCCGAGAAGCCAGCAGAACAGCACCACGCGTGCCAGACCCCCACTTCGCTTCGTGCGCAGCGATTTCAGCGGCTTGGCGGCCTCGGTGTCATTCGACCAGGACCTCCGGCGTCGGTGGAATGACATCTCATGCACGGGTGGCGAGCCAGAAAGGCACGGGATTCGAGAGCGACCATTTTAGAATGGCGCGATGACGGACATCGAAGACCTCGTGGGCGAACGAATGATGATCGGGTTGCCGGGTCCCGCGGTGGGCGACGCCGAGATCCGCCTGTTCAAGGACACACGCGCCGCCGGACTGATCCTCTACCGGCGCAATTTCACGTCGCCGTCCCAGCTGCTGGAGATGCTCCAGCGGCTGGAGAGCGCGCTTGGCCGGCGCCTCCTGGTGGCCACGGATCACGAGGGCGGGCGCATCGTCATGCTCGGCCAGGGCGTCACGATCTTCCCCGACAATCTCGCCGTTGGCACGGCCGGCGAGGAGACGTTCGCGTTCAAGCAGGGCCTCTTCGAGGCGCGTGAGCTCCGCCGGCTCGGCGTCGATCTGAATCTCGGTCCGTGCCTGGACGTCCTCACCGACCGTTACAGCCCGAACATCGGCATCCGCTCGTACGGCAAGGACCCGGCCCAGGTCGCGCGGTGCGGCGTGGCGCGTATCCGTGGGATGGCCAAGGGCGGCGTCTCCGCATGCCCCAAGCACTTCCCGGGCAAGGGACATTCGCCGCTGGACGCGCATCTTCGCCTGCCCACCATCGACTCCGACTGGGCCGAGATGCACCAGACGCACCTGGTTCCGTTCTTCGAGGCGCTGGCAGCGGGCGTCGAATGCGTGATGACCTCGCATCCCGTCTATCCGAAGCTCGACCCGTCCGGCGTGCCGGCCACGTTCTCGCGTCTGATCGTCGAGGATTACCTGCGCGGGCAGCTCGGATTTCGTGGCGTGATCGTCTCCGACGATCTGGAGATGGGCGCGGTCAGCGAGTCGTGTCCGATCGGCGACGCCGCCGTCCGCACCGCCGCCGCCGGTCACGACCTGCTCCTCGTCTGCCACACCGAGGCCGCGCAGCGCGCGGCCGCCACCGCGCTCGTGGACGCCTATCGCGACGGCCGTCTTCCCCGCCACGGCCTCGAGCTCGCCGCCGCACGTGTCCGCGCGCTGCGCGAGCGGCGCGTCGCGCGCGCCGAGGGCGGGCCGCCGGCGGCCGAGCGGGATGGCGGACCGCTCGCGATGGCGATCGCCACGCGGGCCGTCACCGAGGTTACGCGCGGCCGCGCCGAGCTCTCGCGAGCGCTGAACGGCCGCGTGTGCGTCGTGTTCCCGCGCTTCTCCGAGCTGGCCGCACGCATCACGATCGAGCCCGAGATGTGCGACGAGGCCGGCTGGGTGTGTCGAACGTTCGCGGGCGCCGGCGTCGCGGCGGAGCCGACACTCGTGGGCATCGAGCCCGCACCGGCAGACATCGACGCGGCAGCGGCGCACGCGGCGGCGGCCCACGCCACCGTGCTGTTCCTCTACGACGCGCACCTCTATCCGTCCAACCGCGCGCTGCTCGACGCCGTACAAACGTCGGCGCGCCGGCTGGCCGTCGTCCTGATGCGCGACCCTTACGACGCCGCGCTGCTGGCGCCGGGCGTGGTCGGCATCACCGCCTACGGCTGGCGGCGCTGCCAGCTCGAGGCGGTGGTGGCGCGACTGACGTTTCCGTAAGAGAGCGCGACCGCCAGCAGCATCGTGCCGGCGGTGCCGAGGATCACCAGCCACGACCAGGCGAACGGCAGCACCTGCGTCTCCGAGAGCACCAGGAGGCCGAGGTTCAGCGCCGCCATCGCGACCATGGCGACCACGTTCGCCCAGTCGCTCACCGGCCGTCGCGTCAGCAGCCCGAGCAGAAACACGCCGAGCAGCGACCCGAACGTCACGCCGGCGATCTTGAACGCCAGCCAGAGGATGCGGTCGAAGAACGAGAACGCGTAGGCCAGCACGCCGAGGACGATGCCGAATGCGATCACGGCCAACCGCGACACCATGAGGTAGTGCCGCTCGGATCGCCCCCGAGCCATCAGCGGCCGGTAGATGTCCGTCACGAAGGAGGCGGACAGCGAGCCGAGCGGCGAGTCGATCGACGCGAGGACGATGGCACTCAGCATGAGGCCCCGCAGGAAGCCGGGCATCACCTGCTGGACGAAGTGCGGAAGGATCTCGTCGGGCCGGGACGTGGCCAGTCCGGGATGCGTCGCGTAGAACGCATACAGACTGGCTCCCAGCGTCATGTAGATCGCGAGCGTCAGCGCGGTGCCGATCGGGGTGAGGGCAAGCGTTCGCTGGCTCTCCGCGCGCGTCTCCACCGTCAGCAGCCGCTGCATCAGGTCGTGATCGGTGCCGAAGGCTGCCATCGAGCCGACGAAGCCGTTGAGAATCGCCACCCAGACGATGTTGGGATCGCCGAAGATGCGGCGCCAGAAGTTCGCGTCACCGGGTGCAGGCCCCCAGTTGACCACGCTCAGCCGCCCCGCCTCGCCGGCCACGCGGCCGACGGTGGCGAGGCCGCCGTCGATCTGCGACACCAGGAACACGAGGGTGGCGGCGCCGGCCGCGAGAAACATGAGCGCCTGGAAGACGTTGGTCCACACGATCGCCTTGACGCCGCCGGCGGCGATGTAGAGGATCGAGACCACGCTGAACAGCGCGATCGTCGGCACCAGCGGCCAGCCGACCAGCACGGAGACGGCGAGCGCGGCCGCCATCAGCCGCACACCGGAGCCGGCCAGTCGGGTGACGAAGAAGAAGATCGAGCCGGTGACCTGGCTGGCGGCGCCGAACCGATGGGCAAGGAACTCGTAGATCGTCGTGACCTGGTGGCGGTAAAAGGCCGGGATGAACAGGAACGCGACGGCGAGCTTGGCGAGGCTCGAGCCCACGAAGAACTGGGCGTACTGCCAGTTTTCACTGTACGCCGTCGCCGGCACCGAGATGATCGTGACGGCACTGATCTCGGTGGCGAGGAACGACAGGCAGGCCGCCCACCACGGCACCCGGCGGCGCGCGAGGAAGAAGTCGGCGGTATCGTGCTGCTGTCGCGTGAAGCCGGCACCGATGACGAGGAGAACCGCGAGCGAGGCGAGGAGAACCGCGTAGTCGGGCCAGGTCAGCGACGGGGCCGGCGACACTCCCGCATCATACGACGGTTAGCGCGGCACACTCACCATTCGCGGAGCGCGATCGAGCACGCTGGTGTGGATGGCGCGCTTGCGCAGCCTGTCCATGAGGCCGCCCCATGACGACTGCTGGATGATCCGCTCGAACTCGCTCCGGTACGTCGCCACGAAGGAGACACCGTCCATCAGCACGTCGTAGACGCGCCAGCGGCCGTTGCGCTGCAGGAGCCGGTACTCGATGGCCACCTCCGCGCGCCTCGTGATGATCTTCGAGCGGACGGAGGCGAAAGAGCCGTCCACCGCCTCGGACGTATAGATGATCTTTTCGCCCGACCAGCTCTCGATGCGCGCGATGTACGAAGTCTCGAGCAGATCGGTGAACAGCCGGATGAACTCCGCCTGCTCCTCGGGCGCGCGAGCCGTCCAGTGACGCGTCAGCGTGCGGCGCGCCATCTCCTGGAAATCGAAGAGCGACGCGGCCGCCTTGCGAATCTCGGCACGCGCCTGCTGGCGGCCCGGGTCCTCTTGCATCGTCGTGATGACGCGGGTCACCGCCGCCTGGACAACCTCGCGCGGCCCCGCTGTTGCGGCCACCGCCCCCGCGACCATCAACCATGCCACGAGTGACTTGCCCATGGCCGTTCTCCCGCCGGGACGGGCAGCATGACCTGTGCCATGGCCGCGGTCGGGAACGGTAACGGCTCGATTTCACGCCGCTCGCGGAGGCTGCTGGCCCGGCGGATAATGCCACCACGTCAAAT
>Ga0075429_100000586_pt1 | contig 28024 bp, 21 predicted proteins | sample RhiMetdeltSRZDD3_FD_75295 | JGI IMG/M metagenome (GOLD analysis project Ga0075429, IMG submission 75295) | Populus rhizosphere microbial communities from Tennessee, USA - Rhizosphere MetaG P. deltoides SRZDD3 | ecosystem: Host-associated > Plants > Roots > Rhizosphere > Soil | place: USA... | reverse complement strand
TTGGATCCCATCTGGTTGGTGAGCACATTGCTTCCGATCACTGCCGCGGCTTCGGCGACTTTGGCCTGCTCCTTCCCCGAGTTCGAGGAGAGCGGCTGACCGGTCATGATGTATGCGATTGCATCACGCTGTTCGCGGTTGGGATCGGTGAAGAGGCTGATCACCATTTCGTCCGCCGTCCCCGTCACCGTGACTCCCGCTTGCGTTCCATCACCGGCAACTCGAAACGCCACTACATCGAGTCCAGGATTGGTGAGCAGACCCGAGAAAAAGGCGCGGCCTCTGTCGATTTTGAGGTCCTGACCGTACGCTCGATAGTACCCGTCGATGAGCTTGATTTCCCCCGTCCCTTCTCCCGGGTCGGTTCCTACTTGATGCACCAATAGCGCGCCTTCGAGGCGCGTCGCATAGTTCAGCCCATGGAAAAACACCCTCTCGCCCAACGTAACCCGCACGTTCACGTCGGGCACCGTAGTCGGAGGCGTCCTTTTCTTTTGGGGTCCAACGAACCGCACGTCGGGAGACGGGGCGATGGCCGCCGGCGCGGACTCGAGGAGAACGATGTTGGCGTTGGATACGCCGATCTCCCCGGTCAGCTTGACCGTGTCGCGAGTAGCCACCACATGCAAGTCCGAATCGAGATCGATCAACGCCTCCGAGGTCTCGACGAGGCGCGCCCGATCCGTCTTCAAGGAGACGGTGAGCGGCTTGGCCGGGGTTGGAACCATGGGCGAGTTGCCCGTGATATGGATCGTTCCGTCGCCCGCCCGCGCGTCTCCATTCAACGCAAAGCCGCCCGTCGAATCGGCCTTGGCGGTTACCATAATGTCAGCGATCTTGACCCCGTACTCGGGCATCTCGAACCCACCGCCCGCTAGTTCCAGCGCGCCCGAGATCTTCGGCACGCCCACCGTTCCCGCCACAGCAAGATCGGTGGCGAGCCGGCCGCGCGGGTTTCGCAGGCGTGGGTTCGCGCCCTCGAGCAATGACAAATCCTTCATTTCGGCGTGAATAGTTCCGCTCATGGGAAGTAGCAGCAACGAATCGGCGCCGGCAAATCCCGGGATGCGCGTGGCGCCTTCGACGCGGAGCACCGGCCGAGTCTCGCGGTCCACGGCCACATGCACGGCCGCCGTCAACGCGGATGCGTCGATGGTGCTCTCCAGACGGAGATCGTTCATGGCGAAGCGGGCCGGATTCTGCCCGGCCACCCGTAGCGTGCAGGCTTCCACGGAGAGATCCGCTTTGCCGAATGCTAGCGCCCCTTGACCGTTCATGTCCGCCGAGGCTCGCAAAAACCCCGTCGTGGAGACGTGCTCGGGCAGCTTCATGGGAATGCGGCCGAGCTCGAACCCATCCAGCCGCAACGCACCCTTCCAGGTGCCGTCCTTCTTTGCTGAACCCAGAACGACAAGGGATGCACTTTCTGATTCCAGGCGCAGTGAATCGATGGCTCCCCCGGTTCGATTCGCCGTCATGGCGGCGGGGTGGATGAGTCGCCAAACCCCTCCCTTGGGATGCCCCACCTCGAGAGAATCGAGCGTCCCCGTCCAGGTGGAATCCTTCCATCCACCGGAGAGCAAGAGCTCGATCGATCCTTTCATCCCCACTCCGGACAGCGTGGCCTGGTGTACGGCCACCGTCCCGGCGGCCTGCACCAAGACCGAATCCACACGATTTTTCCCGGAGGTGAAGCCCAACGCCTGCATCTCGCCGCTGAAGGGAACCGTGGGATCCATGCTCACATCCAGGCGCATCGCTAATTTTTCCAGAGTCTTCCCCTGGCCACGCAGCCCTTCTCCCATTGCCTCGGCCGTAACGTGTATTCCTGTTCTAGGTCCTTCGACATGTCCGGTGAGGGCAACACGACCGCCATAGGCCGAATCGAGCCCGCTAAGGTCATCCGCCAAGAGCTTGAAGTCACCCTGGACCGTTTGCGCCATGTGCCCATGACCACTCAGACCTACCGGTCCCACGGCAATATCCAGAGAATCGATTCCGAAGGCTTTGCCCTCGGTTTCTCCACGGAGGTATCCACCTACGTCGAGTCCGCGTACTTGTCCGCCGAGATGGGCGACCTCGAATTGCGTTTTCGGCCCCGCCTCGGGAACGGTGCCCGAGGCCACGATGTCCGCATTCACCGATCCGGGGCAGCGTGCCAGTCCGGGATGCGCACGCGAGGGATCGACTCCCCGCACCGAGGCCTTTGTGTCCCAGACGACATCGGGAAACCACCGCACATTGGCGAGGGCGGTCACGATTCCGCCAAGGGTCTCCACACGGCAGGAATCGAGGGTGAAGTGCTCCAGGTCACCTTTCCCCTGAAGAGAAAACGTGCTGAGAGGAATCTTGGGGCCCACCGCGTTACCTTCCAGCTCCAATCGATAGACGTCGAGCGTTCCACCCAGGCGCGCGCTGGAAAGGGTGAGCTTGGTGGAATCCGGCAGGAACACCACCGCATCGCGAAGCTCCCCGAGGTCGAGAGCGACCGAAGGCGGTGTTCGGCGCGGGGCTTTTGCCGCCGCCTCCGGCTTCTTGCTCGATTCGACGATCCGGGGCTCAACGTTGACGTTCTCGATCCGGAGCTCGGTGACGCGAATGCGTTTCTGAATCAGCTTCCATTCCGCGACATCCACCCGCAAACGTCCCACCGTGACGCGCACGCGTTTGTTTTCGAGGGCAAGGTCATGAACGGTCAAAGGTCCAACCAGACGACCTTCCACTTGGGCGACGCTTACCCCCTGAGTAGCTCGAGGAAGAACGACGTGGGCCAGAAAGCGGGCGCCAGGATTGGTCGTGAACAGGAGCACCACGGCAATCAAAAACAACGCAAAGGCCGAGGCGAGGGCGATGAGCCCGATGCGAGCGCGGCGGCGAAGAATGATCGGCATGATCAGAACACCGGTCCGATCACGAAATGGATCTGGAAGGGATTGGACCCCCAACTCACGCCCCAGGCTCCGTCCAGACGCAAGAGTCCCACCGGGGACACCCAACGCAACCCGACCCCAGTGCCCACCTCAAAGGTCCGGAAGGCATCCGCGAAGGTGTTGCCGGTATCGATGAAGCCGGCCAAGCCGAACCTGGTCAAGAACCGGGCTTCGAGCTCGACGCTGCCCGTGGCCATGAGGTTCCCACCCACGAGATCGCCTTCCACATTGTGCGGCCCCAGGGATTGATAACTGAACCCGCGCACCGTTGTCGTGCCGCCAGTGACGAAGCGCTGAGCAGGCGGCAGATCCTCGAACTCCTGCGCCGCCGTGCCGCCGGCACTGGCCCGGACCAGCATGCGCAATGGTCCACCGAGATGGCGCAACATCTTGGCTTCCAGATTCCCTTGCAACATGGTGGTGCTGGAGAGCACGGCGTCGTGGGCCCCTTTCACTTCCAGACGAAGGCTTCGGCCGTTTGCGGGATCGAAGCGATTGTCCGTACGCGTATGGGTCCAGGAGCCACTCAAGAGCAAGAGCCCGCTCACGCCGTCCGTGTCTCCGATTGTCCAGTCGTCGTGTTCGTAACCCAAGGAGACGATCTCGCGCCAACTTCCTCGCATCCGTGACAAGCTGGCGCCGCCGGTCAACCGGGTGCTTCGGCTCCATCCGGGATCGAATCCTCCCACGCCCCCGAAGAAGCTCAGCTCTTCGGTTCTTGGATAGGGCCAGGGAATGACGTAGCGGGAGGAGAACGTCACCTCGCGCTGCGACATTTCGAGGTCCGCCTCCGCATAGTGACCGCGTCGGTTGAGACGCCGGAGATCCAGGCCCAAGTGACCCCGGATGCCGGTATCGGTGCCGTAGCCGGCGCCGATTTCGTAGCGCCGTGGTCGGGCCGGCACGAGGTCAATGTCGATGGGCACACGATCTTCCGACGCCTCTTCACGCCGGGTGTGGATTTCCACGGTGCTGAAGTAGGGTCCGTGAGCAAGATTGGCTTGGAGCGCCAGCAATCGATTGAGCTCGTAGAGATCGCCCGGTTGGATCTCCACGTATCCCTGCACCATTTCCGGCTTCAGCACATCCTGATGCAAGCGAATGTCACCGAACCGATATCGGATCCCGGTGTCGAAGTGAAGCACGATCGAGGCTTGATAGGCGGCGAGGTCGACCAGGATCGCGCTCGAATCGAACGCGGCGTCAAGGTAGCCCTTCTGGGCGGCTTGAGCCTGGAAGGCGATCTTCCCTAGTGCATAGCGACCGTGATCGAGAACATCTCCCGATTTCATGGGAAAAGCGTCGATCAGCTCGCGAAAGCCAGCGTCGTGCTCGCCCGGGCCGCTGACTTGGATATCCACGACCGCGACGTGAATGGGATCTCCCGGGGTTATGCGATATTCAGCCCGAAAACCATCTCCATCCTGGGCCAAGGTGTCGCGGATGACAGGGGCGTAGTAGCCGAAGGGTTCCATGGCCAGGCGGATTTCGCTGGGCGCCCGAGCGTGAAGGCGCCGAATCGAAGCCGCGCTTGGATCCTTGCCCGGGTTCAGAATGGAAAGAGTGGCCAGGACGTTCTTCTTGACCTCCCCACTCAACCCCTCAAGCTTCACGTCCACCGAGGCTGCCCTCGCCGGCTCGCTGGAAAAGCCGCAAAGGAGCAATGCCCCGATCCAAAGTGGAGTCTTGGACACGAGCGCGGACCCCCGGTTGCCGCAGGCAGCTGCCTGACTGCTCGAAGAGCTTGCTTGGCCACGGGAGTGGTCAGACGACGTCGGTCGCAGCGAAATGCCAGGCCGAAGGGTACTACGGGCTGAAGTATACGCCTCGGAGCGCGGTTCGATTCATCAGGAATCTACACTGTCGTCATTTTTTCAGGGGCTCGGTTACGGTCATGCGTCGACCAGGACCTTGAACCCGCCGTACACCATGCGCTTCATGTCGAACGGAATGGCTTTCGGGTCCATCATGTCGGCCAGACGAGGATCCTTCATGACTTTCTTGTTCACCCGATCCCGATCCGCCTTCGACTTGAACACGATCCAGGAGAACACCACCGTCTCGCCCCGCTTGAGTTTGATCTGGCGGGGAAAGGACTTGGCCCATTTCACACTGAAGTCGTCTCCCACGCATTCGCGGTATTCGAGCGCGCCGTGTTCGCGCCAGATCTTCCCCGCCCTTCGGGCCAGGCTGCGATACAGAGCAAGGTTTTTCTTGGGAACGGGCAATACGTAACCATCAACATAGTGCGCCATGTCCAAACCTCCGCTGATGAATTAGAGCCGAACGATCCGCGGGTCAGAGGACCTGAGTTTAGTCCTCCCCGCCCGGTCCGGGAAGTATTCCTCGTCAGTTGTCGAGGAGGGAGGCGGGGCTGTGACGGAGGTCGATGACAACCCGGGGCGGGTTGTCGAGCACGAACAAACGATATCTTTGCGGGGAGGATACGCCGGCCACCCACGTCACATCGGCTTCGAAGTCGCAGGTGAGCTTGAGCTCCTTCACGATCGGCATGTTGAGCGACTGCGCACGCTCGTTGATAGTGGGGTGTCCCTCTTCAGTATGTGCGACGGCGTTGGTGAGCTTCAGTTCGAGCCACGCATCACCAGCCAGGGGAACGACCTCACCCGAGGCACAGTGACGCACGGGCGAATCGATGTATTCCGTGTGCGCAATCGGGCGCGCTCCGGGAGCAAACTCGAAGACCAATCTGTCGAATTGCGCGTGCACGGCGTGCCGCACCGACATGAGTACGGCCTGTCCGGAACCGCTTCCGGGGAGCCGCACGATCCCCGCCGTCCAACCCGCGCTGGCGGGCGCGAAGTCCGTGGTGTCGGGAATGGATGCCACGGAATCGCTCTTCGGAACAAACCGCAGCGAATCGCCCGCGGTACCGTTCTTCGCGAGGTTGTCTTTCTCACGTCCGCAGCCGGACAGGATGAAGAGCAGAATCAACGCGTATCTCAGGCGACCGCCTCCACGTGAACGTATTGATCTCCCTGGCGTCCCTCATCAGACATGCCCATTCCGGAAAGGCGCAATACCGTCCCGATTTTGGTGCCGGCCGGAATACTGACCAGGGCTTTCTTTCCTGAAGGTGTGCGCACCTTCACCTTCGCCCCCTTCTCGAGCTGCCCGAGCTTGAGCCAGATCGTCACGTGCACGTCCAGCCCATCGGGACGAAAGAAGGCATCGCCCCTGGCTCCATTCCCCCGCGGCTCGGCGCGACGCGCTCTCGGGCGCGCGGATCGGGTCGGCCGCCCCCGAGTCGCGCCCATCTGCTCGAACAATTGATCGAACATGGACGCATAGGGAGAGTCGTCGGCAAAGATGTCGGCAAAATCGAAATCCTGCAAGTTCCCGGTATCGAAACGCACCCGGAACCCGCCGGGATAGCTTTGCGCTGGCCCGTAACCCGGCGCGCCCTCGAAGCCGGCCGCCCCGAATCCATAGCGGCGAAGGGCGTCGTACTTCTGGCGCTTTTCCGGATCGCTCAGAACGTCATACGCCTCGCTGGCTTCCTTGAAACGTTCCTCGGCCGCTTTGTCGCCGGGATGCGTGTCGGGATGGGATTGCTGCGCAATCTTGCGGAAGGCTTTTTTGAGCTGGTCGGCGGTGACGGTTTCGTCGACGCCGAGAATTTTGTAGTAATCCTTGGCTTGCATCCAACAAGCCTACATCAAGCCGGGGTCGATGCGTCGCCCTGTTCGTCCACGCCGACCGTGACTCGGGCGGGGCGAACGAGCTTTCCGCGGAACGTAAAGCCCGGAACCAGCTCGTCGATCACCTTTCCCGAACGTTCAGGTTCAACCGTTTGCGTGGCCAGTGCTTCGTGGCGTTCCGGATCGAACACTTGGTCGCGGGTGGAAATGCGCTCGAGCCCCGCTTCGGTGAGGACGTTGATCAATTTGTCACGAATGAGAGACAGCCCTTGAGCCGCGGGACCCGATTCGCCGCCCAGTGAGTTCATGGCTCGCTCCAGGTCATCGAGCACCGGCACGAGCTTTTCGATGAGCGCGCGCTGTGCCCATACCGTTGTTTCCAGCCGGTCCTTTTCTACGCGCCGGCGGTAATTGTTGAACTCGGCTTGGAGACGCTGAAGGTGATCGACGACTTGCTGGTACGAGGCCGGCGCCGACTCCGTTTGGGGTGCTTGCGCTTCCGCGGAGTCCGGAGCAGGTTCAGAGACGCTGTCCTCACGTCGCGTTTCTGGCCCCCGTTCATCTTCGATGCGAATTTCGTGGGTGCGCCGCCTCATCATGAAGGCTCCGTAGGTTCGGCCCCGGGCGCGGTCTCTGGAGCTTCATGTGTCTCCGTGGACGGCGCCTCCTCGGCCGGCTTTTTCATTTCTTCCAGGTAGTTGAGCCGAAGCTCGGTCAAGGCACCCCGAAGAAGACGCGTCTCGTCCGCACTTCGGTTGCCTTCCGTGCGCGTTTCCAGCTCGACAAGTAAATCAATCATCTGACGCGCTCCCGTCATATCCCGTTCCACCTTCCCGGTGACAGGATGGGCGACTTTGCCGAGCGAGATCCAGGCCTGGATCCGGAACATCTCGGTCAGGTATGGAATGAGCGTTCCGGTTTCAAGCTGAGTCATCGCTTGACAACCGCCATTTCAACTCCGATCAATCTTCAACGACCTCGAAGTCGGCATCGACCGATCCCTTCTTGCTCTTGGACTCTCCTTCCGGTGTGGGCCCCTCGTTCGGGCTCGCCCCGGCCGTCGACGCCTTGTACATCTCCTGGGCCGCAACCTGGAAGGTTTGCTCCAGGTCGGAAGCCGCCGATTTCATCTCCGCGGCGTTCTGCCCCTTCAGGGTCTCCCGCACGCGCTGGACGGCGGCTTCGACCTTGGCCTTCGTGGCCGGATCGATCTTGTCACCGTTTTCCTGGAGCTGTTTCTCCACCTGATAGGCAAGCGTGTCGGCGTGATTCCGCGCCTCGACTTCCTCGCGGCGATTCTTGTCCTCGGCGGCGTGCGATTCCGCATCTTTCACCATGGCCTTGATCTCTTCCTCGGACAACCCCGAGGAGGCCTGGATCTTGATGCTCTGCTCGCGGCCCGTCGCTTTGTCGCGCGCGGCCACGTGCAAGATACCGTTGGCATCGATATCGAAGGTCACCTCGACTTGTGGCACGCCACGCGGTGCCGGCGGAATGCCGACGAGCTGGAACGAGCCGATGAGCTTGTTGTCCGTGGCCATGGGCCGCTCGCCCTGATGGACCTTGATGTCCACGGCGGTTTGATTGTCCGCTGCGGTCGAGAAGATCTCCGAGCGTTTGGTCGGAATGGTCGTGTTCCGCTCGATGAGCTTCGTCATCACACCGCCCAGGGTCTCGATGCCCAAGGAGAGCGGGGTAACGTCGAGGAGTAGGATGTCCTTGACATCCCCGGCCAGCACGCCACCTTGAATGGCTGCTCCCACCGCGACCACCTCGTCCGGGTTGATGCCCTTGTGTGGATCGCGTTTGAAGAGCTCCTTCACCAGCTCCTGAACTTTGGGAATGCGGGTGGAACCACCGACGAGAACGACCTCATCGATCTGCTCCGGCTTCAGGTTTGCGTCCGAGAGCGCCTTGCGGCACGGATCGACCGTCCGCTGAATGAGATCATCCACCAGCTGCTCGAACTTGGACCGGGTCAGAGTCAGGTTAAGGTGCTTGGGGCCGTTTTGATCGGCGGTGATGAACGGCAAGTTGAGGTTCGACTCGACCGTGGTCGACAGCTCGATCTTGGCTTTTTCCGCGGCTTCTTTGAGCCGCTGGAGCGCCATGGGATCCTTGCTGAGATCGATCCCTTCGTCGCGCTTGAACTCCGAAACCAGCCAGTCGATGATGCGCTGGTCGAAATCGTCGCCGCCCAGGTGGGTATCACCGTTGGTCGACTTCACTTCGAATACGCCGTCGCCGATCTCGAGAATCGAGATATCGAACGTGCCGCCGCCCAGGTCGTAGACCGCGATTTTCTCGTCCTTCTTCTTGTCCAGTCCGTAGGCAAGCGCGGCCGCAGTGGGCTCGTTGATGATGCGCTTGACGTCCAAGCCGGCAATGCGGCCGGCGTCTTTAGTCGCCTGGCGCTGCCGGTCGTTGAAATACGCCGGGACGGTGATGACGGCCTCGGTCACCTTCTGACCGAGGTAGTCCTCGGCGGTCTGCTTCATCTTTTGCAGGATCATGGCCGAGATTTCCGGCGGCGTGTATTCCTTGTCGCTGATATTGACCGCCACCTGGTCGCCCTTGGCCACGATCGTGTACGGCACCATTCCGGTTTCCTGCTTCACCTCGTCATAGGCGCGACCCATGAACCGCTTAATGGAAAAAATGGTGTTGGTGGGGTTCGTGATTGCTTGCCGTTTTGCCACCTGGCCGACCAGGCGCTCACCCTTTTTGGTAAATGCCACGACCGAGGGCGTAGTCCGTCCCCCTTCGGAGTTGGGGATGACGACCGGCTCGCCCCCCTCCATGACCGCCACGCAGGAGTTGGTGGTTCCAAGATCGATGCCGATGATCTTTCCCATGAAATTGTTTCCTTGATTCAAGAAAGGACCGGAGCGGGCGACCCGGATCGAGTCGCCCACCCAACCTCAACACTCGAGAACGGCCTCAGTCCTCGATCCGAACTTCTCGAGGCCGTGCTTCTTGGGACTTGGGAAGAATGACGGTGAGAACACCGCTCTCGAAGCGCGCCTTCACGCCGCTCGGATCTACGCTCGTACCGAGGGAGAACGACCGCTCGAACGCGCCGTAGGTGCGTTCCATTTGATGCCAGTTCTCGTTCTTCTCCTCAACCTGAGCTTTCTTCTCTCCCCGAATGGTCACGATATTGTCGGTGACTGAGATCTTCACGTCGTCCCGGGACATTCCCGGGAGCTCGGCGAGGATCTTGTACTCGTTCTCATTTTCCCTGACGTCGATGGCCGGGTACCAGTTCGTTCCGCCGGTCGGACGGAGGGAACGGCGCCACATCTCGTCGAACAACCGGCCCATGTCGTCCAGCTCATTCATAGGTCTCCAACGTACGAGTGCCATGGTGATTCCTCCTCACAGAAAGTTTCATTTGCACCGCATTCCTCGCGGCACTGCACCTTTTAAAAGAGCTACTTCGGGCTCTCTTGCCAGCGTCCCACTAATCGCAGGCAGCATGCCAGAACCAAAAACCCAAGATTTCTCACTCACAAGCCGTTATCAGCAAAACATTTAATGCCCTATTCGGTCCAGGTGTTTCAAAGCGAAAAAATCAGCCTGTTTAAATTCGGAACAGGCTCCCGTTTCATTTTACAACGTGGTTTAGAATTGAAACTCCATCTGGCTATTGGGGATTCGCCTTGAGACAAACCGATCACGGGGAGGATAGGAGGTATCCACAACTAACATGTTGTCCAAAAACAACTTACACCAAAGGGGCGCTCAGCATGGCCGGGCCGTACCCACTGACCGCAGCCGGAGGTAGGCCCCGTCTCTGTCTGTCGAAAAGCTAAGTGATTGAAAAACATCAGGTTATAAAAAAGTAAGTCCCACCGGATCACTGGCACGTGGATTGCGTTATAGAAGCGACGAAGCAGCGAGACCTCGAAAGAGGAGCAGCTTCAGCACCAGCCGCGAACGCTACTCCAACCCCGGCGAAGGGTGGCTCGCTCAGTGATGAGGCAGCCATTGACGGGCCACCCACGCGGCTTTCTAAAGAGGGTTGGGACGGTTTTTGAATGCGCCGCACAGAGCGGCAAGTGAATTGGTTCCCTGCGGACCTTCGTCGTTGTTCTGGATGGAGCAAGGACAAGCGCCTGCTCGACCTAGGGATGCCTCCCAACAAGGTCTGATGGCTCGTTCCGAAGGCGAGCAGGGAACCGACCGTATCCCTGAGGGGGGGATCGCGCGTCGCAAGAGTCTTAAGCCCGCTCTTGTGGACGCCGGGGGCACCCGAAACACGGGTGCCCCAAATTTTTTACCCCCGTTTCCGGGTCGACCTCACTTTTGTCACTCCCGCACTGATAGTCTTGATCTAAACATCGCTCCAAGCCAAAAACTCAATTCTTCAAACGATTAGGTTAGAGCGTCATCTGGTGTTCCGAGGACATCGAGTCATGAAAAGCAATCAAAGCCCAGCCGCAAAGCGAACCAAGAGGCGAAATAGGAAGGCACCCTCGCCGTCAGCCAAGCCGAAACTCAAGCGAAAGTTCTACGAAAGGGAACTGGAGAAGCTTCAGATTGAGCTGGTGAAACTGCAGGAATGGGTGAAACACAAGAAGCTGAAGGTCGTCGTCGTGTTCGAGGGGAGAGACGCGGCGGGAAAGGGCGGCGCCATCAAGCGCATCATGGAACCCCTTAATCCCCGCGTTTGTCGTGTGGTGGCTCTGACCACCCCGACCGAACGTGAAAAAACACAGTGGCACTTCCAGCGCTATGTGGCTGCCTTGCCCGCGGGCGGCGAAATCGTGCTCTTCGATCGAAGCTGGTACAACCGGGCCGGAGTGGAGTGGGTCATGGACTACTGCACGAAAGAGGAATACAAGGAGTTCCTACGCACGTGCCCCGAATTCGAGCGCATGCTCATGCGCTCGGGTATCCACCTCATCAAGTACTGGTTCTCGGTCAGCGACGAGGAGCAAGAGCAGCGTTTCCTCAGCCGGCTCGATGATCCAACCAAGAGATGGAAGTTGAGTCCCATGGACGTCCAGTCCCGGGCTCACTGGGTGGAATACTCCAAGGCGAAAGACGTGATGATGGCCCACACAGACGTGAAGTCGTCGCCGTGGCACGTGATCGACGCGGACGATAAGCGGCGAGCCCGCCTCAATTGCATCCGACACCTCCTGAGCCAGCTGCGTTACCAAGATCTAACTCCAAAGCAGGTCAAACTTCCTCCGCGGCAACGGGCGCGTGGCTACATTCGCTCTCCCAAGAGCCATCAAAAGATGGTGCCGGATTACTACGCTCGAGGGCCGGTCAAAAAGAAATGAACGTGCATCCGTCCCCGGCACCCGAAACACGGGTGCCCCAAATTTTTTACCTCTTTTTCCCCTCCTTTACTTCCGCTGTTTCAGCGTTTTCATCCGCCGCTTCGTGTACGCGAATATCTTCGGGAGGAAATTCCGGTTCCGTTGGAAGCTCTGGCGTTTCACCCGGAGGCACCGGCTGACCGAGCGCCGCCGATTTCAATGCTCCTCCGGGAGTGGAAGGCGCGCTCGCCTCGGCCTCTTCGAGCCGCGTTTCGGCTCGTTGCTCTTCCTCCTCGAGCGCCTTGGGCTTCTCGACCCCTTCGCCTTCGACGCGCGCCTCCGCGGGGCGCTGAGCCACCAGGTCTCGCAATCGTCTAGCCAGCGCTCGAATCATTTCCAGGAGCATCGTGGTATCGCCCGCGGCCACGTCATAGAAATCGTCACCGCGCAAGGCAAGAGTCAGCCCGTCTTCGGTGCACTCGGCGCGGTGCTTTCGTTCCGAATCGTCAACCAAGGACCAGGTTCCAAACGACTCGCGGGGTCCCACCTCCGCCATGACACCCTGGTCCGTGGTAAGCCTGACCCGTCCTTCGACCACCATGTAGAGCGCATCGGCAGGGTCGTTTTCGTCGTAAATGACGTCCCCTTGGAAGATCTCGACCTCCTGAGCGACGTTGGCCAATCGCAACAGGTGGCGGGGGCCCACATCCTTGAGGAGATCCGCGCCCTTCAGGATCATCACGCGTTCGACAGCGGTCAGCATTACACCGCTCCGCCCGGCCCCGAGGACGGTGAAAACTCGTGGGCGGTACCGGATACGAGCGCGGTCAGTTCCGCCTCCACCAGAGGATCGCCTTCACGTCCATCCTTCCGAAATTGATCCGGATTCATACCCGGTACATAACGAGACGCCCGTACGGCGCAGGCCCGCAGCCACTCGTCGCCGGCTTCCCAAGCAAACCGGATCGCCTGTTCCAGATCATGGGTCGAATCAATCGTTGGTGTGTCCTCGCGTGCTTCCTCCTCGAAAATCCGGGTCACCGCCCGGAAGACGCCTCCCGGAAGCACGTGCCCAAGATACTCCAGACCGGGCGCCAACACCTCCGGTTCCCGGGACTTGAGTCGTTCGAACGCCCCGGCCAGGGGCTTTGGCGCATACCAGCAGGCGAGAGCCCTGAGGGCCCGATCGAGGGCCATCTCCGCAAACTCGCGAAAACTTTCCGACAGAAGCAGCAGATCGGGATGAACTGCTGCCCGCAAACGCTCCGCATGTTCCGTGTGGCGCCGGTATTCAGCCAGCTCGCGCAGGAAAAGTCGATGGGCCAGCGAACGCGGAAGGACCGGTCGCCCGCGATCTTCTCGCGCCTTGACCAGACCCTGAAGAGCCACATGCCGAGCCCTCCGGTCGGTGCTTCGAACCATGCGCGACAGTTCCTTGATCGCGAGCGGCGTGCCGATCATGGCGAGCGTGCTGGCCACGAGCACTTGCGCTCGCGCTCCCTTGGATCCTTCGAGAAGCGGCATCAGGCGAGGAATAGCCACATTGCCGATCGCAGCCAAAGCCCGCTCGGACTCGTAGCTTACCGCAGGGTCCAAAAGCTGAGGCACGATCGCCTCGACAAAACTCGCATGGGGTCGCCGCGCCGCACTCACGAGCGCGGCCCCACGCACATCGACATTTTCGTGAGTCAAGAGCGCCAATAGCCTTTGAGTTGTCGCTGCCCCCCCCACCACCCCCAAGGCGCGCGCGGCCAGAACCGCATCCTCGGCGGTGCCGGCTTCGAGATGCTCGGCAATCCACTCCGGCGTAACGGCGCCGGCGGCGGTGTGGGGATGTTCGAACAAGACGTCGAGAACGAGATGCCGTTGGGCTGGTTCGTCGGCGTTCAAGAGGCGCTGCACCAGGTCGGACGGACGGGGTCCCAACTCGAGCAGATACTCCACCGCGGCCCGGCGGAGACCATAATCGGATTCCTCAAGAAACGGCTCGATTTGCGTTTCTCGGCCTCGCACCTGCATCACGCGCATTGCTTCCACTGCCCCGCGCCGAATGGCGACCGAGGTGTGGTCCAGGCAATTGGCCACCGCCCTGGCCAAAGCGGCGTCTCCCGCGTATCGGCTGAGCTCGAGAGCGGCCAGGATGCGCCGCTCGTCGTCCCCCTTCAGGGCTCGAAGGAGAGACCGCCGGGCCGCCGGCGTCTGCAACGATTCGTAGGACAGATCCGGTTCCGTCCAGCGTAGGGTCAACGCTTTTTCGAATGCTCGCCCGAACTGCCGGTTCAAAACCGTGATCACAATAAGCCACAATATGGCCATGATGCCGGTAATAGCGGCAATGATGCCTACCGGCACGCGAAATAGATGGAGCACCACGACCAGCATGACGCCCACGAGCGCATCCGCCCATCGCTCGACGAGGGTGTCGACGGCGGGTTTGATGATACGGCGCTCGAATGGTCGCAGGGCCATGTAGTAGATCTCGTTCGAAGACTTGCCGAGTCCCTGAAACACCATGCCTTGCAACCAACGGAGCCCCACGACGGCAAACCAGCCGGCGCTCAATCCCGTCACAAGACCAAAGGATACGGCGGTCAACGGTTGCAATCCCGACGTGGCCCCCAGACCGAAACGATGCAACAACCATCCCGCGGCGGTGAACTGGAAGAGGAGAGAGAGCGCATTCAGACCGGCATAGAACTTCCCCAGAAAACGCGTGAGGTCGTGCGGATCCGTATAGAGCTGGGTGATGAAGTACTTGAACTGGAAATCCACCAGGGTCGACACCGCCACCGACAGAGCCATGCCAGTGGCCAGGATCTTGAGGTATCTGGAGTTGCGGAAGATTTGCCATCGGGAGACGGACACTTTGGCCTCGGGCACGCTGCGGCGTCGCCCATGATGTCGCTCGATCAACCCTGTCAGCACATAAGCGAACACCAAGAGAATCGAGAGCACCCACATGAGTCCCACGCGCTGCACGAGTCCGGTTCCCCAAGCGGCCATCGCACCCCCCAACGATCCCCCCAAAAGTCCGCATCCGGTGAGGAGCGGAAATAGTCGGCGCGCCCGTCGCGAGTCCCACACGTCCATGGCCAGGGCCCAGAAATGCGGCAGCAGCATGATGGCCTGACTGCCCGTCCACAAATAGAAGAGAGCCGTGATGCCTGGTTTCCATAGTGGATAGAAAAGTGCCGCGAGCAAACTAAATGCGATGGCGACGAGCTGAGTGAACCGCAGGGCGCTGATGCCGGCGAATCGCCGCCTGACGCGCCCCTCGAGCCACAACGCGCCGGCGGAGGAAAACGCAACCACGATATAGGCGTAGGGAAGGTTCAGAGCGCCGAAGGTGGAGAGGAAGAGAGAATCGCGTAGGACCTTGGCCACGGTGTACGCACACAGGAGGACCCCCACCAGGCCCCCCATGAGGGCGAGCAGCCCCTGTTCCTCCGGTTCTATGCCGATTCGCCGAAGGTAATTCTGAAAGAGACGTCCGGGATTTTGCACAATTCTGAAAGATTTTTCCTTTTCCCCCTGGATTTCTATTTATGGCACTTGGACTTGGGAAAGAGTACCATCGGACACGGGAACGTCATACCGATCTCCGCTGTATGTAGTATAAGTGGGGTGGGCACCAGCGTGGGCCAGGCGCCCCCCGAATATTGAATAAATTCAAAAGGACGAGGAAATGTTTCCCAAGTATTGCCGGTTACACGGCTTCCTTATAGTTGGTTTGTTCCTTGCGGCCTGGGTAGCCGTGCCGGCTCGTGCGAATATGGCCTCCAGCGTAGGGGATTCCACCAATTCCACCGGCTTCGGTGACACGACCTGGACGGCTCCGGATCCTCCGGGGTCGGAAGACCCCTCCCAGCCTGGCCCTCGAGTCGCCGAGCCGGATCGTGATCCGACCTGGGAGACCGCTCTGCGCACGCCGTTTCGGGTGGTCTTTTTCCCGATGCGGCTCCTCGCGCGCGGGATGGAACTCGGTTTCAAGCAGTTTGGGGGCGAGCTCATGTCGCCCAAACCTCCCTCTCCGGGAGTGAAGGTCGGGGTTGGAATCTATGCGGGTTCCGCCAACGATGTCGCCATAGGGCCAACGGTCAAAGCCCGGGACTTTCTGATTCCGGACTCCAAATTCGGCTTGTTTGCCGGATGGTCGATTACCGATCACCGTCGGATAAAGTTGACGGAGAGCATCGCGGATCGCCAACCGATTGGATTCAGGCTGATCGGCAGTTACGATCTCAAACCGAATCGACGTTTTTTCGGCATCGGTAACGACACACCGGAATCCCAGCGATCGTATTTCCGGCTCGAAGACATCAATGCCGAAGGCTCGCTCCTGTTCGGTTCGTCACCGCTCCAGCAGGTCCGCCTGGTCGGCGGCTACTCGGCAATGACGGCCAAGAGCGGCTGGAAGGCGGAACCGCTCCTCACCGAAGTGTTCCCACGCGAAACCGTCCCTGGGTACGGGGGGTCCACCCATGAGCTCCAGTACGGAGCCACGGGGGACTTTGCGATGATCAATAACGACGTCGTACCGTCGCTCGGCGTTCATCTCCGAACCGAACTCCGGCAATTCCAAGGCATTCGCGAAAGCGATCCCGATTTCAATCAGTGGCTCTTCGAAGGACGTGGCTACGTGCCCGTCTTCGCCCCTCGGCGGGTGATTGCCGTTCGCGCCGCTTGGGCGGGCGTCAAACCGTTGGCGGGTTCGGCCGAAATGCCCTTCTACCGCCTCGCCCACAACGAAGGGGCTCTTGCCTTCGCGGGGTACTCCTCGCGCCGGTTTCACGACAATCAGCTTGCTATCTTGCGGGCCGAATACCGCTGGGAACTCTGGGAACGTCGCGAATGGACCTTGGACGCCGTGGCCCTCTACGAACTCACCGAAGTGGCCCCCTTCTCGAGCGCGTTCACCTGGGACAAACGTCGCACGGCTTACGGGGGTGGGTTTCGTCTCGGGCTGTCGGATCGCTCGAATGTCCGTCTAGACCTCGCCAAGGGGGACGAAGGGCTCCATCTCACTCTTCGCATCGGGAATATTTTCTAATGCGCCGCACCATCCTTTCCTCCATGTTTGGTTTGCTGCTTCTTTGCTGTGCGGGAATCTCCTGGGGAGACAATCCCGATCGGGAGCTCAAGCGTTCAGGCGGGATCGATCGCACGACCTGGATCGATCACGACAAGCAACCGATCACCCAACCTCCCGAATGGGAATCGAATTACTACACCGGCATGTTTCGCCAGGCGATCACCGATCCCCTATCGCATGCGTTCGACATTCCCGACAAGCTCCTCATCATTCCGCGAAGCCTGGGGGCCAAGACGGAACGCGAAGCCGTCAACGTAAACGCGTTTGACGAGGTGCCGAACTCGAGCTGGTTCACCAACCGCAATCACTTGAAGGCCATTCCACCGAACGAGCTTCGGAAAGGCCCGACCGAAGTGGTCCTTCCCAAGAAGCCGTGGACGATCAAGCACGCCAAAGCAGGCGGTCAAACGGCCGGTTTCCAGATCAAGGACGCCGACGGCAAGAAATGGCTCATCAAGCTGGACCCGGCGGGATATCCGCAGCTCGTTTCGGGAGCGGACATGGTCAGCCGCACGCTGTTCTGGGCGGCGGGATACAACGTGCCCAACAACCAGCCGGTGCGCTTCCGTCGCGAAGACCTCAAGATCGACGAGGATCTGCTCAAAGGCAATGAAGACGGTGAGCAGATGCGCGAATCGGATCTGGCGGCAGTGCTGGAACGGGGCGCGCGCTTCCCCGACAGCAGCTACTCCGCACTGGCCAGTCTGTTCATTCCCGGCGAGGTACTGGGAGCCCCCAGTATGCAAAAGCGCCGCCCCGGGGACGCGAACGATTGGTACACCCACAATCATCGTCGCGAGCTTAGAGGGATGTATGTCCTGGCCTCGTGGCTCAACAGTTGGGATGCGAAAGACCAGAATTTCCTCGACGTGTTCGTCCCCACCACCAAAGACAGCTTGGGGCACGTCGATCATTATGTGCTCGACGTGGGCGCATCGCTGGGGGCGGCCGGGATGGGGGCTCGCGAACCTTGGCACGGTTACGAGAACACGATCGATTGGGGATGGATGGCGCGACGCCTCGTCACCCTGGGTTTCACTGTCGAACCCTGGCGCCACGCGCACGGCGACCCTGGGATTCCCGCGGTCGGCAACTTCGAGTCCGCCGCCTACCGCCCTGAACAATTCAAGACACTCCAGGAGCAACCGGCTTTCCGGGCGATGAGCGATCGCGACGGGTACTGGGGCGCGAAGATCGTCGCTTCGTTCTCTCGTGACCAGATCGCGGCCGCCATCGATGCGGGGGGCTACGAGGATCCGAAGGCCAAGCAGTATCTCCTCAAGACGCTCATGGAGCGCCGCGAGAAGGTAATGCGGTACTGGTTCCGTGAAGTGGCTCCGCTGGATTTCTTCGAGATCAAGGACGGCCGTCTCAAATTCCACGACCTCGCCCAGGACGTCGGGATCACCGGCCCACGCGAGTACCTCGTCCAGATCGATTCGGAAGGCAAGGACGACGACAAGAGTGGGGCCTATCGGCTCAAGAGTCCGGAATTGCCGCTCGACAACATTACTTCCGACGCAACTCATCTCGAGCTCCACCTGTCGATTGCCGGCAGCAAAGCCAAACCGGTCAAAGTCGAGCTCTCACGAACCGCGGGTGCAGATTGGGTGGTGACGTGGATACGACACGGGTGAGGGGGCGCAGGATGCAGCTGCGTTCGGCGCTCAAGCTCGGCCTGGCTGTCTCTGTCTTGCTTGGGGCGACGATCGTCATGTGCCCCGGTTGCGCGAACATGGGCAAGCTGACCTATGTGTCCGAGCCGGTTTCTCCGCAGGCTGACAGCACCAAGACTCGGGAGACCAAAGTGCGCGTGCCTTACTGGTCTCCGCTCTTCGGCGACACGGCGATTGGCTTCGTGCCCAACACGGCCGACACAACCCGACGTTACCTGGGACGGCTCCGCACGGGCTTTACTGCCGACACCCTCAACGTCCTCTTGTTCGGGGACAACCGCCCCGCCTATCGCAGCGTGCGACTCCAGCCAGAACTTAAGCGAATCCGGGGGATGCTTTCGCTGAATCCACTCAACTGGGCCAAGGGTCTCATTACGATTCCCGTCGTTCTGGTGAAGGGGATGTATCCGGATCTGGCTCTCATTCGCGACATCCCCGCCGGCCTTCGCCGCATGCCCACCTACGGTCGAGAGCATCAGGTTCTCAACGCCATGGTGGCGAAAGTGGACTCGCTCGAGAAAAAGGGCCAGGTAGTGGCGGCTGCCATCAACACCGGGGATTTGATCAAGGATGGACGCCGGCCCGCGCACTGGGAACGCTTTCTGGAAATTTGGAAGCCACTGTCCTCGCGCGTTCCCTACTTCGCCATCGCCGGCAACCACGAGCGCACCGATACGCAGGTGGGGGTGGACAACTGGCGCGTGGCCACGGGTCTCCCGGTGGGCGGTGACCGACTCTATTACTGCTTCGATTCCGCCGATGGATGGGTTCGCTTCATCGCCCTGGATACGAACCCCATCGTCAACGCTCAGAAGCATTGGTCGCGTGAGGTCGAGGTGAAGTACTCGGACGAGCAGGTCGACTGGATGGTCGCGCGGGTCAAGGAGCACGTCGGTCCGGTCTTCCTCTTCATGCACCATCCGCCCTTCTCATCCGGGTATCACCGCGACGAATGGCAGTTCGACCCAGTGATGCGCGAGCGGCGGGAGAGGATGGTCAAGGCTTTACACGAGAGCGGTATTGGCGTTCTGGCGAGCGGCCACGAACATGCCTACCAGCGCGCGCTCATCACCTGGCCTGATGCGGTGCTGATCAACATCGCGACCGGCGGAGCCGGGTCACCGCTCATCGCCATACCACCGCAAAAACAATCGGCGGCGATCATGAGCCAATACCAGGTCGCGGGCTCGGTCATCAAACCCGAGAACGTCATGACCGCCCAGGCATTTCATTTCATTCTCGTACGTCTGTGGTTCGGTGGCGGCGAGTTCTTCACCTACAACGTCGATGAAAATTCCAAGACGAAGGTGATCGACAAGGTAGAGATCGATCTCAAGCGTTACGGCATTCCCCAGATCGATCAGCACAAGATGATCGTTCCACCAACCAAGGGTCCCACCCAACCGCCCGAGGAGCCGAAGGCCGGAGCAACCGCAACCACAGCGGCAAAGACCGATACGACGCAAACCGGAAAGCAGATACTCAACCAACCCGCGCCCGGAAACCAGGCGACGCCTCCTCGTCCGACCCCGAAGAAGAAATCGACGCGTAAACCCTAAGGACGGGAAAATCCATGGAAAAACGCATCTCACATCCTGCTTCCCCCCCGGGTTCCACGCCCGAAAGTCCGGCCCGGAAGAAGAACCTGCTCGATCGTTTCCTGGCCATATTTGCCGACGTGCGCGGCGGAGAAGCCCTCACCGCGCTCCTCTTGATGTTGAACATCTTCTGCTTGCTCGCCGCGTACTACCTTCTGAAGACAATTCGCGAGCCGTTGATCCTGACCATGCCCAGCGGCGCGGAGGTCAAGAGCTACGCGGCGGCGGCCATTGCCGGCCTCCTCATCATCCTCGTCCCGCTCTACAGCGGTCTCGCGTCGCATGTGTCGCGCGTCAAGCTCATCAACGGGGTAACCCTCTTTTTCATCGCTTGCCTCCTGGCGTTCTTCGCGCTCAGCCGGACCGGAGTCCCCATCGGCGTCGCATTCTTCATTTGGGTGGGGATCTTCAACCTGATGACCATTGCTCAACTCTGGGCCTTCGCCAACGACGTGTACACGGTGGAGCAAGGGAAGCGACTGTTCGCCATCGTGGGCTTTGGGGCATCGTTGGGGGCGATTGCTGGTTCCTTCGCCACCGGCCAACTCGTGGACACCTACGGTCCCTACCCCTTCATGCTGGGAGCCGCCGTGCTTCTCGGGGCGTGCATGTTGCTCACCAACATCATCAACATCCGAGAGAAGAAGGGCCAGGACGCTCAACCACAAACGCCGGGGGACGTGGCCGCAGAGGACGACGCCCCGGCCGCCGATGGAACGATGAAAGGACGCAGCGGTTTCCTGCTCGTCTTCGCGGATCGATACCTCCTGTTCATTGGGATTCTGATGCTCCTCGTCAACCTCGTGAACACGACCGGGGAATACATCCTCGGCAAGACGGTGGTGAACCTGTACGGCGCATCGCACGGAGCCGCGGCGGGAGGTCTCGACGAGAAGAAGGTGATCGGAGAGTTCTACGGCAACTACTTCACCCTGGTGAACATTCTCTCCGCGTTGATCCAAGCCTTCTTGGTCTCGCGAGTGCTGAAGCGTTTCGGCGTCCGGGTGGCGTTGCTCGTTTCACCCGTGGTCGCCCTCCTCGGCTACACGTCCATGGCCTTCATTCCGTTTCTCTTTTTCATCCGCTCGGTCAAGCTGGCCGAAAACTCGCTCGATTATTCTCTCCAGAACACGACTCGGAACGCCCTCTATCTGCCGACCAGCCGGGAGGCGAAGTACAAAGCCAAGCAGGCCAATGACACCTTCTTTGTGCGTTTCGGAGACGTGATTTCCGCGGGCCTGGTGTTTGCGGGCACGACGTGGCTAGGCTTCGCCCCGAAACAGTTCGCTCTGGTGAATGCCGCCCTGGTGGTCCTGTGGCTCATCCTCGCGGTCGCCATTGGTCGCCGCTTCAAGAAGCTCGCCCAAACCGACTGATCCGGTCCTTGGTCTAAAAGGAAGGCCCGGCTCAGGGGAGCCGGGCCCGGTACCGGATTTCCTTAGCCGATGCTACTCGCCGCCGCCACCACCGGGTAGGTAGTAGTGGACGCCGAACTCGGTCAGGTTCGCGCCGAACGTGCTGATGTCGGTTTCGCTATCCGCATCGCCCGGAGGGCTGAACATCTGGAAGTCCACGCCCTGGGTGGCGCTCACGGAGAGATCGTTGGTCACGAAGACCTCGAACTCAAGCGCGGCCACGATGTCGAACACGGATCCGGTTTCATCCCCGAAATCCAGACTCGTGTACTGCACCCAGGGGAGGAAGTGCATGTTCACTCGATCCCCGACCTTGAGCAGGTTGATGGGGAGCCCGCCCGAGATCGACCAGTCGGTGGTCGATTCCCCAGTCGGGGTCGCATTGTCGTCGACTCTGATTCCAAACCCAACGTCCAGACCGAGCTTGGGCGAGAGCCAGTAACGGAAGCCAAGCGGGCTATCGGTCGTGTTGAACCCGAGCCCCAACCTCTTCGCTGTGTCATGGGCTGATGCCGCACTGGCCACCAAGCCAAGCACAAGCGTGATGAAGAGGATTTTCTTCATCGGATGTCCCTCCTTTGCAGTACGACCCGCCGGCGGTACGGCGCGGACGCCAGGGACCAGGATCACCCCCGATCCGAAGCGGTCGCCTCCTGGAGCCACCACGGCCCAGTCCGCCGAGAGCGGCACAATCACTACCCCAAGGATGTCTAGGCTGCAAGGGGGGGGCCCTGGCCGGGAAGGCTCAGGGGTCTCTCAGGAACGAGGCGGCGACCCCCAAACCCCCTGATACGCATAGGGTTGCCAGCCCGGTTGGGGCCTTTCGACGGGCCATTTCGTGGAGCAGGGTGACCACGATTCGGGCCCCTGAGGCTCCGATGGGATGGCCCAGGGAGATGGCGCCGCCGTTCACGTTCAAGCGCTCGGGATCGAACCCGAGCTCCCGATCCACGGCCAGCACCTGGGCGGCAAACGCTTCATTGAGCTCGACGAGGTCGTAGTCCTTGAGGGGCCGCTTGGTCACCGCTTCCAGGGCTCGCACGGCCGGGACGGGACCCAGGCCCATGACCTTGGGATCCAGGGCGCGCGTGACACCTCGCTCGACCCAGGCCATGGGCCTGAGCCCACGACGGGTTAGCTCGGCTTCTGACACCAAAAGCAGCGCAGCCGCCCCGTCGGTGATCCCGGAAGAGTTTCCGGGGGTGATGGTGCCGTTCTTGTCGAACACGGGGGAGAGGCTGGACAGGGATTCCCAGGTCACGTCGTCCCGGGGGTGTTCGTCGCCGCTCACCTCAATGTCCGCTTTCTTGTTCCGAAGGCGGACCGGAACGATCTCATCCTGAAACCGGCCGGCTTCCCGCGCTTTCTGGGCGCGATTCTGGCTTCGCGCGGCAAAGCGATCCTGCTCTTCCCGGGAGATGCTGTATTGCTTGGCCAGTGTTTCCGCCGTTTCTCCCATCAGCTGTTTGGCGAGCGGACACAGGAAGCCGTCCTTGTACATCGCATCCACGACGTCGTCGTGCCCCATGCGGTAGCCGCGACGCGCGCGCGGGAGCAGGTACGGCACCTGGGTCATGCTCTCCATGCCGCCCGCAATGAGGATGGAAGCCTCACCGAGCCGGATACGGTCGGCGGCGAGAAGGATGGCTTGGAGTCCGGAGGCACAAGCCTGGTTGACCGTGAACGCCGGCACCTCAACCGGAATCCCCGCCAGCACCGAGGCCTGACGAGCCGGGTTCGGTCCCGCTCCCGCTTGCCGCGCCATTCCCAGAATGACTTCCTGGACCTCTCCGGGGGCGATGCTGGAGGAGTTCAACACGCCCTGGACCGCGGTTCGACCCAGATCCACCGCCGGCAGGTCCGAAAAAACACCGAGAAATTTCCCGATCGGGGTGCGCTTGGCGGCCACGATGGCAACGCGTTCGGTCATGAGGTCCTCCGCCGGGGGTCCACCCGGGTGCTCTGAGCGTCTATAGTTTCGCATACGCCCTCTGACGAGGGATGAGGGGAGAAACTATGACCTTGGATCGGATCCAGGAGCTGGAGAAACGGCGGAAGGAAGCGGTTCTGGGGGGCGGACCCGAGCGCATCGACAAGATGCACGCTCAGGGGAAACTCACCGCCCGCGAGCGCATCGAGCTCTTGCTCGATCCCGGGACTTTCACCGAGCTGGGTGTGTTCGTCACCCACCAGTGCACCGATTTCGGCATGGCTGACAAGCGAATCACCGGCGACGGTGTGGTGGCCGGGTTTGGACAGATCGAGGGCCGGCTCGTCTATTTGTTTGCCCAGGATTTCACGGTGTTCGGAGGCACACTGTCCGGAGCCAACGCGCGAAAGATCTGCAACGTGATGGATCTGGCCATGCAGAACGGCTGTCCGATGATCGGCCTCAACGACTCCGGCGGCGCGCGTATTCAGGAAGGCGTCTCCAGCCTGGGGGGCTATGCCGACATTTTCCTGCGGAACACGCTGGCGAGCGGGGTCATTCCGCAGATCTCGGCCATCATGGGTCCGTGCGCGGGGGGAGCGGTTTACTCCCCCGCCATCACCGACTTCATCATCATGACCAAAGGCACGAGCCAAATGTTCGTGACCGGTCCGGACGTGATCAAGGGGGTGACAAAGGAAGAAGTGACGCACGAGGAGCTGGGCGGCGCCATGACGCACAATGCCAAGAGCGGCGTGGCCCACTTCGCGGCCGAAAACGATCGGGACACCCTGCGGCTCATCCGCGAGCTCTTGAGCTACATGCCGCAAAACAATGTGGACGATCCACCCCGGCGCCCGACCTCCGACGACCCCGATCGCCAGGATCCGCGCCTGGCCGACATCGTGCCGGATGCGTCCAACAAGCCCTACGACGTGACCGACGTCATCAAAGCGGTGGTGGACGACGGCAAGTTCCTGGAGGTACACGAGCACTTCGCGCGAAACATCGTGGTGGGGTTCGCCAGCCTCGACGGCACCTCGGTCGGGGTGGTGGCCAACCAGCCTCGCTTTTTGGCCGGAGTGCTGGATATCCAATCGTCGGTCAAAGGCGCTCGGTTCGTTCGCTTTTGCGATGCGTTCAATATTCCCCTGGTCACCTTCGAGGACGTTCCCGGGTTTCTGCCCGGTACTGCACAGGAATGGGGAGGCATCATCGCCAACGGGGCCAAGCTGCTCTTCGCTTACTCCGAGGCGACGGTGCCCAAGCTCACCGTGGTGCTACGGAAGGCGTATGGCGGGGCCTACGACGTCATGTCATCCAAGCATATTCGAGGGGACTACAACGTGGCCTGGCCCACCGCGGAGCTGGCGGTGATGGGTGCGGAGGGCGCGGTCAACGTGCTCTACCGGCGGGAGCTCTCGGCGGCCAAGAATCCGGAGGCGCTCCGGAAGCAGCTCATCGACGAGTACAACGCCAAGTTCGCGAACCCCTTCGTGGCCGCGGAGCTGGGCTATCTGGACGACGTGATCGACCCTCGGGAAACCCGGCCTCGCCTCATCCGAGCACTCAACTCGCTACGTAACAAGCGGCAGAAACTACCGGCCAAGAAGCACGGAAACATTCCGCTTTGATCCCCTCGGGGGAGGGCGGATGTCCCTCCCCCGAGGTTGTTCGTTCAACTCGAGGAGGAATTCATGGCAAAGAAAATCATTGCCGTCACTGGAGCTACTGGAGCACAGGGTGGAGGGTTGGCACAGGCGTTGTTGCGGGACGGAACGTACGCGGTCCGGGCGATCACCCGCCAGCCCGAATCCGACAAGGCGCGTGCACTGGCTGGGGCGGGGGCGGACGTCGTCCGAGCCGATCTGGACGAGGATGCGAGTCTGGGCCACGCCTTCGCGGGTGCCTACGGCGCCTTTTGCGTCACGAATTACTGGGAGTACTTCTCGCCGGAACGGGAGTTCACGCAAGCGACCAACCTGGCCCAAGCGGTTAAGGGTGTGGAGCACGTGATCTGGTCGACCCTGGAGGACACGCGGAAGTTCGTGCCCTTGAGCGACAGCCGAATGCCGACCCTGATGGGGAAATACAAGGTGCCGCACTTCGATGCCAAGGGGGAAGCGGATAACGTGTTTCGCGAGCTGAAGGTTCCGACCACGTACCTGCGCACCTCGTTCTATTGGGAGAACTTCATCTATTTCGGGGCGGGGCCCAAGAAGGGACCGGACGGCAAGCTCTACCTGACCATGCCTATGGGCGACAAGAAACTCCCCGGCATCGCGGTGGCGGACATCGGAAAATGCGCGCTGGGCATCTTCAAGCGGGGTTCCGAGTTCATCGGAAAGTACGTGGCCATCTCCGGAGAGCAGCCCACGGGGAAGGAAATGTCCGAAAAGATGACCCGGGCATTGGGCCGGGACGTGCTCTATCAGGATGTGCCGCCGGAGGTCTATCGCGGATTTGGATTCCCGGGCGCCGACGACCTGGGGAACATGTTCCAATTCAAGCGCGACTTCAACGACGAGTTCTGCAAGCCCCGCGATCCCAAGATCGCCCGCTCGCTCAACCCGGAACTGCAGAACTTCGACACGTGGCTGGCCGAGAACAAGAGCAAGATTCCGCTCGAGTAGCGGTCGGAGACGGAATGTCGATGCACAGGACCTTTCGTTTCCGGTTGGGGCGAGAGGTCCTGTGTTTTCTTTTTGTTTGCTTGAACGTAGGTCGGGCCGAGGCACACGATTTCTGGATCTCGCCCGAACCCATGGATCCAAAGGCCGGGCAGACGGTGTTGCTGCGACTCTATGCCGGGGAGTGGTTCCAGGGAGACGAGGTTCCGTACGAGACCGCCCGCGCCGTTCGATTTCAGCACGTGACCGGTCAGAGCGTCGAAGCCTTGACCGGACGGGAGGGGTTTAGCCCGGTGTCGTTTCTGCGCAACATCTCGCCGGGGGTGCATCTGGTCGGTTACTCATCGGCCGGCACGGACCTACAAATCGAACCGGAAAAGTTCAACCGCTATCTACAGGATTCAGGGCTTTCGACCGTCCTCGCCTATCGCCGGCAGAACGGCCAGTACGGCACGACTGCTCGGGAACGGTTCTTTCGCTATGCGAAGGCAATTATCGTTACCCCGGGAGCCAACGCCGACCCGAACACATCGGGGCGTGTCCTCGAACAACGATTGGAAATCATCCCCGAGTTCGAGCCCGTGGCCCTGGTCCAGAAGCGCGCGTCTATCCGCGTCCGCATTGTGTATGAAGGTAAGCCCCTGGTCGGAGCGACGGTGTTCGCCATGCCTCAATCGGATCCGGAGGCGGGACGCTTGGAAGAAATTACTGACGCTCTCGGGCGGGCCGCATTCGCGCTGGATCGGCCCGGAGTCTGGATGGTGAAGCTCATCTGGATGGTTCCCGGAACGAACGGAACCGATTGGGAGAGCTCCTGGGGGAGCTTGGTATTCCGGGCCGGCTGAATTCGATGCCGGAGCCCGTGGACATTGGGACGCGCGAGACTTTAGATTTCGTGACCCTCTATGCGCCCCGCGGCGGGTCGCTGCTCGAAGTCGGATGCGGCGAAGGGCATCTGGGCGCGGAGCTTGCCCGTCTCGGTTACGGAGTGATCGGTCTCGAATCGAATCGGGAACGGGCGGTGCTCACGTCCCTTCGCCGAGTGTCCTGCGTCCTTGCCGAGTGGCCTCGATTCGAAAGCGTTCCCTTCGACGCAATCGCCTTCACCCGATCGCTCCACCACATCGAACCTCTTAAGGCCTCGGTTCGCCAGGCGCGCGCGTTGTTGCGGCCAGGCGGGGTCCTGTTGATTGAAGATTTCGCGGCCCACGAGGTGAGGCAGAGGGATCTCGACTGGTTTTGCGAAGTCATTCGTTCGCGCGCCGCGCGCTCGCTCTTGGTGGGCGCACCCGACGAGCTCGTGGTCCAACTACGAGATTCAATGGACCCCCTCGCGATATGGATGGACCGGCATGCTCACGTGCATCCGTTTGCTGCAATCGAACAGACGGTGCGAGAGGAATTTGCAGCCGAGCATGTTTCCGTCGTTCCCTATTTTTATCGCTACTTCGTGTACGTCCTCCCGACCACGAGAGAAGCAGCCGAATTTCTCGGAACCGTGTTCGAAGAAGAATCCAACCTCGTGGCGGAGGGGGAGATCGTCGGACTTGGACGGCGTATAGTAGGCTCCTCGCTTCCCCAGTGAGGTTGACATGAAAACGATCGAGCAGGTTTGATGTTCGAACGTCGCAGCCAGCCATTGATCTCGCGGGCGGAGTTCACCCTCCGCGTGATTCGGTTTGCCGCAGTTGGCCTGGCGATCATAGTGGGATCGTGGGCCGTAGGCACGTTTGGTTACCACTACCTGCAAGGATTAGGATGGCTGGATTCGGTGCTGAATGCGGCCATGATCCTGGGTGGACTGGGACCCGTGGATCC
>Ga0075429_100000580_pt1 | contig 28130 bp, 24 predicted proteins | sample RhiMetdeltSRZDD3_FD_75295 | JGI IMG/M metagenome (GOLD analysis project Ga0075429, IMG submission 75295) | Populus rhizosphere microbial communities from Tennessee, USA - Rhizosphere MetaG P. deltoides SRZDD3 | ecosystem: Host-associated > Plants > Roots > Rhizosphere > Soil | place: USA... | reverse complement strand
CGAGAGCAGCGCCGCGGACGCGGCGAGGAGGATGACGACGAATGGCATCGGGGGAATAATAGAGGGACGACGGCATCCCGTGGACCCGAAGGCGTGCGCCTCAACGCCGCCATCGGGTCCAGGGCCGCCGTATCAATCGGTGACGGACCGCCGCACTGCCCAGCTCACTGAGGTGGACGACTGGACGGCGGCACCAGGCCCTTCATCCGCATGTACGTCACGATGTTGCCATAATGCTCGCCATTATGCGTGGCGTTGAGCCCGAGCGCGTAGAGCCGGCTCCGGTCTTGACCGAAGAGCTTGGTCTGCCCCTGCGCGGCGGCATCCGTCTGGGCATAGGCTCGGCTACAGTATTCCGTCGACGCTTTGAGCGCGGCGACAAGATCGGTCTTCGTGGTCCGGGTTCGCTCGATCTCATCTTCGGCGCGGGGGGGTTCCCCGAGGGCAGCGGCACATATCAGGTACTGCGCCCCGGCCACGTGGCCAATGAGCTGGCCGAAGCTGCGGACGGCCGCCGTCGGCTTGTAAGCATACAGGGACTCGGGCACTGCCACGGCTGCCTGCGTCACGTAATTGGTCATGGCCAGCCAGAGCTCGCGCACGGTTCCCACCGCGGCATTAGGCGGGGGTGCCGGCTGCTGGGCCTGAGCCGCGCCAGCCACACCCGCAAGGGAGAGCACGAGGAGACACGAGCATTTCATACACGACTCCAATGGTTGGGGATGGTCCAACAAACATACTTCGGTGGGGCTCAGGCGCTCGCTGGATTCGAATAGAGGTCGGTACTCAGATAGCGCAGCCCGGAGTCGATAATCAGGGTGGCGACCGTGGCCGCCGGCCCCAGCGCCTGGGCCAGCCGCAGCGCAGCGACGACGTTGGCGCCGGAGGAAGTGCCCGCGAAGATGCCTTCCTCACGGGCGAGGCGGCGGGCCATCGCTTTCGCCTCCTCTGTCGACACGGTATCGATGGCGTTCACCAGCTCCGGCTGCCAGAGCGGTGGAACAAAGCCGATGCCGATTCCCTCGATCTTGTGGGATCCGGATGGTCTCCCCGACAAGACGGCCGATTCGGCCGGCTCCACGGCCACAATATGGATCTTCGGATTGTGCTCCCACAGGGTGCGGGTCACCCCATGGATCGAATGCGCCGTGCTGACGGTATGGACAAACGCATCCAGCTGTCCGCCGGTCTGACGCCACAGTTCTGCACCAAGCGGGAGATACCCTGACATGGCATCGTGATTGTTGAGCTGGTCGCAGTACCAGTGCCGGGGGCGCTCACTGATGGCCGCCGCGGTGCTGATCATCTCCTTGATCAGGACTTCCGTGATCTGCCGGTTGTCGCTCGGCACATCCGTCACGTGGGCGCCGAAAGCCTCCATCGTGCGGCGCTTCTCGCTGCTGAAGGCATCGGAGAAGACGATCTCGATCCCGTAACCCTTCGCGGCGCAGACGAATGCCAGGGAGATGCCGGTCGTTCCTGCGGTGTACTCGACTACCGTGCCGCCAGGCAGAAGCCGGCCACTGGCTTCGGCCTGCGCAATCGCCGCCTGCGCCATACGGTCCTTCATGCTGCCGGTCGGGTTGGCCCATTCGAGCTTCGCAACGACCCGGGCCGAGCCTAATGGGACCACGCGTCGAAGCTCGATCAGCGGGGTGTTTCCGATGCCGCTGAGGACGTCCGTCGCCATCTAGGGCGCCCGAAAGCGCCACACCCCTTTGGTGCTCTGGTTGTCCGTACTGTACCCGCCGACGATCACGACATCCCCGCTGGAGAGCGGGGTTGCGGTTGCGAAAAAGAGAGCCGCGGGAAACTCCCCCGCGACCGGGTGAAAGGTGAGCGAGTCGCGATCCAAGAGTTCCGCCCCGCGCGCCCCGGCGGCAACCAGCACATCACCATTGGCAAGCCGGACCGAGGTGCCTTGAAACTTGTATCTGCTGCTCACCATTGATGGCCCTCGTCCGAAGGATCCGGTGACGGGGTTGAAGATCTCGGTGGTGGCAAAGTAACGTCGATCGGTGCGATCGGCGCCACCGAGCACGAGAACCCGGCCGTCGGACAGACGCACGGCATCGTGCTTGTGGCGCGCCGTCGTCAGGTGCGCGGTGGGCTGAAAGCGACGCGATGCCGGGTCATAGAGCTCGGCGGATGCGTACACTTCCATCGCCTCCCGGCGATCCCGATGGCCCCCGACCACCAGGACCCGTCCATCCGCCAGCAGAGTGGCCGTATGACTTTCTCGTGGGACGCTCATCGGTCCCACGTTCTCCGACCGGCCGCTCGCGGGATCGAAGACTTCCGCGCTCGACAAGAAGGACCATCCGCGCCCCACGCCGCCAACGATCAGTATCCTGCCATTCGGAAGCAGGGTTGCGGTGTGGCCGCTGCGACCCTCGTTCAGGCGGCCCATGACCTGAAACCGCCGGAGTCTTTCATCATAGACTTCCACCGAAGCCAAGTACTCTCCGTTGTATCCTCCGGCCAGTACCACCCGACCATCGCCCAGGGCCGTCGCGGTGTGGCTGGCCCGGGACTGACTCATCGACGCGGTCGCCCCGATCGTTCCGGCCGAGACATGGATCAGTTCCGTCGTCGCGAGGCTTCCTCCGCGCGAGCCCATCCCGCCCGCCACCAGCAGGTCGCCGGACGGCAGCGCCGTCGTGGTGTGCGCCGCCCGACCCATTGCGAGCGTTGCCATGCGTTCGATGGAACCGGTGGCGGGTGCTGCGGGAATCGAGCGCTGTTCACCGAGCGACAGAGTGGCGATGGAGGCACAGGTACACCAGACCAGATATCTCATGGCTCGAACTCCGCAATATGAGAGAGCGTCCGGCACTGCGGATGGGATGCCGGTCGCACATCGTGCGTTTGAGGTGGGCAGGACTGGGGGGACGAAACTGAAGCAGGTGCTCTCGGGGTGTGCAGCTACTCCGCGATGAGGGCCGGCATCGACGCGCCGGCGACGCCCAGCGCTCTGGCGAGCCGCTGCCTTTCCTGTTCGAACCCCGCCATCAAGGCCCTGGCCAGCGATTCTCCACCGCCCAGATCCACTCTCCGGGAGTCGCGTGCGGCACCATTGACACGGAACTCGTAGTGCAGGTGCGGTCCGCTGGCGAGCCCGGTGGAGCCGACGTATCCGATCACCTGGCCCTGGCTCACCCGCCGGCCCGCCGAGAGTCCCCGGGCATAGGCCCGGAGGTGGCCGTACCGGGTGGTGATGCCGTTCCGGTGCCGGATCTCCACGAGGTTCCCGTAGCCGCCGGCTCGTCCGGCGCGGAGCACGGTCCCGTCGCCCGCCGCCATCACCGGGGTGCCGCTCGAGGCGGAGTAGTCGGTCCCTTCGTGCTTTCGCCAGATGCCCAGCACCGGATGGAAGCGCGAGCGGGTGAACGAGGATGAGATCCGCCGGAACTCGACCGGCGCTCGCAGGAACGCCCGTCTGAGCGAGGCACCGGCCTCGTCGAAGAAACGCGACTGTCCGTCGCTGTCCACGAAGCGGAACGCGTTGAGATGCTTGCCGGAGGCGAGTAGATCCGCCGCGAGCACCCGCCCGACCCGCACCTCGCCCTCGTCGGACACTTCCCGCTCGACCAGCACGGCGAAACGGTCGCCGGCTTGAATGTCGCGGTTGAAGTCCATCGACCAGGCATAGACGTCGGCCAGATCCCAGGCGAGCCGAATCCGGTTGCTGGTGTCGAACAGCTCCTCGGGAATCGCCTCATGCAGGGCGTCGTAGAGCGAGCTCTCGATCGGACCCTCGATGCGGACCTGATCGGTGCGCCACGACACCGGCCGGCGCTCTGCGGTCCACTCGCTGCCGGTTCGGCGCAGGGCAAGCCGTTCCTGGGAGCTCGAGCGCACCATCACCTCGACCGGGAGCTGCTCACCCGCGACACGGCGGAATTGCACCGTGAATCCCGCCCGCAGCCGGCGGGGATCGAGCCCGGCCCGCTGCAGCAATCCGGTGAGCCCCGCATCGGCAATACCCTGCCGGTCGAACAGCTCGCCCAGCGTCTCACCGCGCTGAAGGGTGTCGCTGCTCTCGACCACCGGGAGCGCGATCGCGACCGGCGCGGCCCTCGGTACCTCGAGCCGGTGCCAGGGCCACCGGCCGGTGAAGGCGAGGACCACGGCAGTGCCCACCACGCCGAGAGCGAGAACCACCCGGGCCATACGCATCAGTCCATCTGCCGCCGGATAAAGGTCGGAATCTCCATGTCGGATACCTCCGGTGTCCCGGTGGCGCTGCGAGGCGTCGCCGCCGGGCGGGGCGCGGCGGAGCGCGGGGGAACCACCTGGGATGGCGGCGGTCCCGACGCCGGCGCTGCTGCCATCATACCGCCTCCCGCAACCGCTCGCTTCTTCTCGGGAAACTGAAGCACGCCGGCACCGCGCTGGAGCGGCGCTTCGCCGGTAATGGCGCGGTCGAACCCAGTGGCGATGACCGTCACCCGAATCTCCCCGTGCAGCGCCGGCTCGGTGCAGGAGCCGAAGATGATCTCGGCCTGATCGCCGGCGGCGTCGTGGATGACCTCGCTGATCTGGGTCACCTCGCCCATGGTGATGTCGCTGCTGGTGATGTTGATCAGGACGCCGCTCGCCCCCGCGATGGAGATGTTGTCGAGCAGCGGGCTCGAGATGGCCTGCTGCGCCGCCTCGAGGGCGCGGTTTTCGCCCTTGCCGATCCCGGTACCCATCAGCGCCGAGCCGCCGTTCTGCATCACGGTGCGCACGTCGGCAAAGTCGACATTGATCAGGCCGGTGCGGGTGATGAGGTCGGCGATGCCCTGGGTGGCGTTGAGCAGGACCTCATCGGCCTTCTGGAGGGCATCCTCGAACTTGAAGCCCTTCCCCACCACGGCCATGAGCCGCTCGTTGGGCACGACGATCATCGTGTCCACGCCGCGGCGCATTTCCATGATTCCCGTTTCTGCCTGCTTCATTCGCTTTTGCCCCTCGAAGAGGAACGGCTTCGTCACGATGCCGACCGTCAGCGCGCCAAGGTCGCGGGCCATCTGGGCGATCATCGGCGCCGCGCCGGTGCCGGTGCCTCCGCCCATCCCGCAGGTCACGAACACCAGGTCGGCTCCCTGCATGGCGGCCAGGACCTCGTCCCGGTTTTCCTCGATGGCCTGGCGGCCGATTTCGGGCCGCGCGCCGGCGCCCAGCCCCCGGGTGAGCTTCTTCCCGATCTGCACCTTGAGATCGGATTTCGATTTCCCGAGCGCCTGCGCGTCGGTATTCACCGAAATGAACTCCACCCCCACGAGCCGGGCGTCGATCATGCGGTTAACGGCGTTGCCGCCGCCTCCGCCGACGCCGATCACCTTCATGCGCGCGTGCTGACCGCTGCTCTCTTCGAGTTCGAAGATCATGGGTGAGGCCCTCGCGTTCTCAGAAGAAGTCCTGGAGCCATCGTTTGACCGGTCCGAGCACCTTGTCGACGCCCGGGGAGCGCCGGCCCGCGGCAAACCCTCCCGTGGCCGTCACCTGTTTCGCGCCGTAGAGCAACAGCCCCACGGGCACCGCCATCCGCGGCGTTTCGACGCTGTCGACCAGCCCGGTCAGACCTTCACCGGGAGTCCCGACCCGCACGGGGAGCGCGAACACTTCGCGGGCCAGCTCCACGATGCCGGGGGTCTGGGCGCCTCCGCCGGTCAGAATGATGCCGGCAGGAAGGCGCTGGCGGTACCCCGCCCTGGTGATCTCGTCGAGCGCGAGCTCGAGGACTTCCTGGAGACGCATGTGCATGATATGCGCCACCACCTGGCGGTGTGCGGTCCGCGGGCCCTGCCCTGCGGTGCCGGGAAGCTGAAACACGTCGGTATCGGGCACCAGCGGCTCGTAGGCGGCCCCGAACCGCTCCTTCAGCCGCTCGGCATCCTGCTGGGTGACCTGGAGGCCGTGCACCAGGTCGTTCGTCACATGACCGCCCGCAAACATCGAGCTGGCGGTGTGACGGATCTTGCCACTGTGGAAGATCGAGACATTCGTCGATCCGCCGCCCATTTCGACAATTGCGCACCCGAGCTCGCGCTCGTCGTGGGTCAGCACCGCGAGCGAAGCGGCCAGGGGCTCCAGGACGAACTCTCCGACGTGGTAGCCGGCTTTCTCCACGCATTTGCGGAGATTCTGGACCGCGCTCGAGAGCACGCTGACCAGGTAGACCTCGGCCTCGAGGCGCTGCCCGCTCATCCCGATCGGCTCGGTGATGCCTTCCTGCTGATCGATGAGGTAATCCTGAGGGATGGCATGCAACAGCTCGTGGTCCCGCCCGAAGGAGATGTTGCTGGCCACGTCGTTGACCCGCGCGACGTCGGTCGTCCGGATTTCACTCCCGGTCACCGACACCACGCCATGGGAGCTGCGCGATGCGATGTGCTCGCCCGCCACGCCGCAGTAGACCGTGCCGACCTCGACACCGGCCATCATCTGCGCGTCCTTGAGCGACTTGGTGATGGCGCGGGTGGTTTCTTCGATGTCGCGGACAACCCCGCGCCGGACTCCCGCGGTTCGCTCGGTCGAGACGCCGAGCAGGCGAACCCGAGGATCCCGGGATTCCCCCAGCACCTCGCCGATCAGCCCCACCACCCGGGTGGAGCCGATATCCACCGCGGCCACCAGGCGCTCCGGAGAAGGGCTCATGCGCCTTTCCCCCGCACCACGATCCGGGAGGTGAAGCGCGCATCCAGCTCTCGCCAGGAGGTGCCTTCCCGTGCCAGCCAGTCCCGGATCAGGGCGAGGTCGCGGATCTCGTCCCCGGTCGCGTCCGCGCGGAAGATCACCCTGCCTCCGCCCATCTCGAGCACGACATCCTGTTTGAGCCGGCTGCCGCGGTCGATGCCGGCAAAGAGGTCGGTGTCGGTCTCCCGCACCCGCGCGAGCACGCCGGCGACGGCGGGATCGGTCTCGGCCAGCGGAAGGTCCGCGGCGGGGCTGGTGGGGTCGAAGGGCAGGACAGCGCCCCGGGCGTCGAGCAGCACCAGCCGGCCGTTGCGCTCGCCGAGGGCGATGGCTTCGGCTTCGCGAATGGTGACCCGCAGAGTGCCGGGGAGTCGCCGTGCGATCCGGGCCTCCCGGACTCCCGCCATCCGGCGAACCCGTGTCAGAAACGGAGCCGGATCGTCGAAAATGCTGGCGCGCGCGGGCACCTCGATCGCACGGGCGATATCCGTCGGAGTCAGATAGGTGCCTCCGACCAGCTCGACCCGGCGTACCTGGAAGAAGGAAAAAGTTCGGACCCATCGAAAACCAGCGTAGAGCAGCGCGACCAGCGCGAGCAGACCGGCGGCGAGTATCAGGCGCCGCTTCACTGCGCCTCCAGGAGGGTGCGCACCTCGCGCCCCAGCTGCGTGATATCTCCGGCGCCGAGCGTGAGCAACACATCGCCCGGGTGCAGCAGGTCGGCCACCGTCCGCCCGAGCCTGGCGCGATCGGCCTGATACACCGTCCGCACGCCATGACGCCGGGCGGCTTCCGACACCAGCTCCCCGGTGACTCCCGGCACCGGTTGTTCCCGCGCCGGATAGACGTCGGTCACGACGGCCAGGTCGGCGCCGGCGAGGGCCAGACCCATCGCATCGTGCTGCAGGGCGGTGCGGGAGAACAGGTGCGGCTGGAATGCCGCGATGAGCATGCGGGACGGGAATGCCTGGCGCGCGGCGGCAAGCGTGGCGGCGATCTCGGTGGGATGATGGGCATAGTCATCCACGATCGTCACGCCGCCGAAGGTTCCGAGCCGGTCGAACCGGCGCCCCACTCCGCGAAACCCGGCGAGCGCCTCGAGGGCCGGCACCGGATCGCCGCCGAGCGCCATGACCACCCCGACCGCGGCGGTTGCGTTGCGGAGATTGTGCAGGCCGGGCACCTGGAGTTTCAGCTGGAGCGAGGCCCGGCCGGGAAGGGTCAGCGCTGCTGTCGTGCCATCCGAGGTGGTGTGGATGTCCCGGAGCGCGACATCGGCGTCGCCGGGACCGAATCGCCAGGTGCGCGACGGCGACAGCGAGGCAGCCACCCGGTCGGCGCCGGTGGAGTCGTTCCCTACCAGCGCGCGCTCGGCGCGGCTGGCGAAGGTCACGAAAGCCCTCTCGAGATCTTCGAGCGAGCCGTAGCACTCCAGATGATCGGCTTCGACGTTGTTCACCACCGCGATGGTTGGGTGCAGGGTGAGAAAGGCCTGATCGTATTCGTCCGCTTCGACCACGTACAAGTCATCACCGCCGAGGCGCGCGTTGCCGCCCCACGCGTCGACCCGCCCGCCGGCCAGCCCGGTGACGGCAAATCCTGCTGAGGCGAGCGCCTCGGTCGTCATCACGGTCGTGGTCGTCTTGCCGTGGGTTCCGGCCACAGCGACCGAGCGAGTGGTGCCGATCAATCCGGCGAGCGCTTCTTTCCTCTGAATCACCGGGATACCGCGCGCACGAGCGGCCACGACTTCGACATGAGAAACCGGAATGGCCGCGCTCGCCACGACCGCGCGGGCGTCTCCGATCTGCTCCCCCGAGTGTCCCCGGAACACCTTGGCGCCCCGGGCCACCAGGTCACCACATCCCGAGATATCCAGATCGGATCCGCTGACTCGAAGCCCGCGCGAGAGCGCCACCATGGCCAAGGCGCTCATCCCGGCACCCCCGATTCCGACAAAGTGCAGCGGCCTGCGGTCGGAGGGGAGAAAGAGGTTCATGACGGATGACCTAATCTAAAAGGGCATCGCAACTTGAGAAAGGCCGAGGTTACCCCGAAAGAACCCCGATACGGGCTGCGATCCGCTCCACCGCGTCGGGCCGCCCCCGCGCCAGCGCCGCCTGGGCCATCTGGTCGAGTTGTCCCGGAGTATTGAGGAGTCCGCCGACCATCTCACCCAGTCGCTCCGCCGTCAGCTGGGACTGGGGGAGGTGGATTGCGGCGCCGGCATCGGCCAGCACCATCGCATTCGGCGTCTGATGATCGGCGGCGGCAGTCGGGAGCGGAATCAACACCGACGGCACCCCCCAGGCGCACAACTCGGCCAGCGTCATCATCCCGGCACGGGAGACGGCGAGCTGCGCCACGGCATAGGCGTCGGCCATGGGATCGAGGAAATCGAAGACCTGCACCTCGGGGGGATGATGAAATCTCCGGAACCTCGCATAGGTGGCTTTCCCTGCGGCCCAGATGACCTGAAGATCCTTCCCCCGTCCCCAGTCCTCCCCCGCTCCCCGCTCCAACCATCCAGCCACTGCTTCATTGATGGCCCGGGCCCCCTGACTGCCTCCGGTGACCAGCAGCACCGGCTTCCAGGGATCCAGCCCGAAGCGCTGTTGAGCCGCTCCGCGCCGTTCCGGATTGGGGGGAGCAATGGCGTTTCCGGTGTCAATCACCGCGGTATGCCGGCCGATCTTGAGCAAGGCCCTGGCCTCGGGCACGCCGAGCCAGATCTCCCGCACCCGGCGAGCGAGGAGGCGCGTTGCCAGCCCGGGGTAGGCGTTCTGCTCCTGGATCGCGGTGGGAATTCCTCTCGATGCGGCGCGCCACACGACCGGGCCGGCGGCGTAGCCACCGGTGCCGATGACCAGCGCGGGGCGCTCCCGGTCGAGGAGTCGGTCCACCGCCCGCACCAGTCGAATGCCCAGCAGGGGCCAGCGCGCGTTCTTCCACCAGTGGCGCCGGTAAATCGGCTCGGCGGGGAGCAGCTCGTAGGGATAGTCCCGGGTCGGGAGCAGCGCCGCCTCGACACCTCGCTCGGCCCCCACCAGCACGACTCGCCAGTCGGGATGATGGCGACGAATCACGTCGGCGATCGCCAGTGCGGGCATGAGATGTCCGCCGGTGCCGCCGCCGGCGATAACGACGGTCAACGGTGAACGGTCAACGGTCAACGGGACCTGCCCCACTACCGACGATCTCGTGGCACCCATCGGGAAGGCTCTTCCCGTTGACCGTTGACCGTTGACCGTTCACGCTTTTACGGGCCTCCCCCGCGCTCGCCCAATATTGACGAGAACCCCCACCGACAGGAGCGCGATCACCAGCGCCGACCGGCCAAACGACATGAACGGAAACGCCAGTCCCGTCGTCGGCATGAGACCCAGGTTGACCGCCCCATGGAGCAGTGCCGCGAGCGCCACCGAGGCGGTCAGGCCGGTCGCCAGGTACTGCCCGAACGGATCAGGCGCCGTCTTGGCGATCCGGAAGCCCAGCCAGCAGAAAATAAAAAAAAGCATCGCCACGACGGCCACTCCGACGAATCCCCATTCCTCCCCGATCGTGGCGGCAAGAAAATCGGAATACCCGTAGGGGACGTAATGCATCTTGAGCTGCCCGTGCCCGTAGCCGACGCCGAACGGGCCGCCCGAGCCGAACCCGATGAGCGCCTGCTTCAGCTGAAAATCCGCTCCGCCGCACGGCTCCAGAAAACATTTCAGCCGCTGCAGCCGATACCCCTCGGCCCAGATCAGGGAGACCCCCCCGAACAGCGCCGCGACGCCGAGCAGCATGAAATGCCCGATCTTCGCGCCCGCGGTGAAGAGGACGATCCCGCCCAGGAGAGCGACCAGTGTGGCCATCGAGAGGTTGGGCTGGAGGAGAATCAGGAAGGAGACCAGCCCGATGATCACGAGGAAGGGCGTCACCCCCTTCTTGAAGCCGCGGACCGCGTCTCCCTTCTTGGCCGCCAGCATCGCCGTCCACACCACGATCGCAAACCGGGCCAGCTCGGAAGGCTGGAAGTTGGCGGGACCGATCCGGATCCAGCGGCGGGCGCCGTTCACCGGCGCCGAGATGCTGTGGGTGAAGGGGAGGACGACGATCACGAGGGCCAGGAGCGAGAGCAGAAGCAGGGGCCAGGCCAGCGTCCGCCAGCGGTGATAGTCCACCCGCGAGACGATCAGCATCGCGATCGCGCCGGCCACCGCGCCGGTGAGCTGCTGGACGAAGAAATCGAGCGGCCGAACCTGCATGGTGGCCGCGGCGTACAGACTCGCGATGCCGAAGACGGTGAGGACGGCGGTGACGACCACGAGGAGCCGGGTCTCCCAGCGCAGCTCGCCCGGCTGGCGCACCACCAGCACGCTCACCACGCCTCCACGATTTCGCGAAAGCGGCGGCCCCGCTCCTCGTAGTTCTCGAACATGTCGTAACTCGAGCACGCGGGAGAGAGCAGCACCGCGTCACCGGGGCGCGCCAGCGCTCTGGCACGATTCATCACATCGTCGAATCCCCCGGCCTCGATGACGGGCACACCGGTTTCGGCCAGGTCTCGCGCCACAATGGGCCCGGCCTCGCCGTAGGCAATCACGGCGCGGGCCGCTCCCGACAATCGCGGTCCCAGCCGGGTGTAGGGCTCGCCCTTGTGGCGGCCCCCGAGGAGCAGCACGAATGGCCGGGTCATCGCGGTCACCGCCACCTCGGTCGAGGCGATATTGGTCGCCTTCGAGTCGTTGATCCACAGCACCCCGCCCACCTCGCGCACCGGCTCCATGCGGTGCGCCAGCGCCCGGAACGACCGGAGACCGTCGGGCAGCGCCGAGGCCGCGACGCCCATCGCCTCCGCGGCGAGGGCGGCGGCCAGCGCGTTCGCCACGTTGTGATCGCCGAGCAGTCCCAAGTCGCCGCGCGGCAGCAGCGGCTCCCCCTGGAGCATCAGCCGGTCGCCGCCGCGATCGTACCAGGCGTCGGCAGGACGCTGGGTCGAGAAATATCGGTGTTCGCCGGGTACTCCCAGAACCACTTCCCGCGAGGCCGGGTCGTCGGCGTTGGAGACCCAGATCGATGCCGGCGACGCGTGCTGGAAGAGCCGCGCCTTGTCGCCGTAGTAGTCGTCCAGCGTGCCGTACCGGTCGAGGTGATCGGGCGCGAGGTTGGTGAGCACGCCGACCCGGGGCCGAAGCGCGGTCATGTCGTGGAGCTGAAACGAGGAGAGCTCGATCGCCATCGCCTGCGGCCGGGTGCGTCCCAGCGCGACCTGGGAGAGCGGCGTCCCGATGTTCCCCGCGGCAATGGCCTGCCACCCGGCGGACACCAGGAGGTGCCCGATCAGGGCGGTCGTGGTGGTCTTGCCGTTGGTCCCGGTGACCGCGGCATAGGGCACGCCTTCGAGCGCTTCGAGACCGAGGTCGGCCTCGGCCCGCACCGGGACGCCGGCGCTCCGCGCGGCCAGCAGCGGCGGCGCGTCGGGAGGAACGCCCGGCGACACCACGCAGAGCTCGGCCCCCGCGATGCGCGGGAGATCGTGCCCGCCCAGGTCCACCGCCGCCCCCAGCGCGCGCAGCTCGGCGGCGGCCTGCTCCAGCGCAAGCGAGCGCCCGGCATCGGACGCATAGACGGCGCGGCCGGCGCGGCGCAACAGCCGGGTCACCGCCGAGCCGCTCCGCAGCAAGCCGATCACCGCCGTTTCCCGGCCGGCCATCAGCGCAACTTGAGCGTCGCGAAGGCGACGAGGGCGCAGAGGATGCCGAGGATGTAGAAGCGGGTCACCACGGCGGTTTCCGCCCAGCCCTTCTTTTCGAAATGATGATGCAGCGGCGCCATGCGGAAGACCCGGTGCCCGTCGGCATACTCGCGCCCCCGGGTCCGCTTGAGCCACTTGAACACGCCGATCTGAATCATGACGGACAGCTGCTCGGCGACGAAGACGCCCCCGATGATCAGCAGCAGAAACTCCGCCTTGAGGAGAATGCTGACGGTTCCGAGCGCGCCTCCGATCGCCAGGCTGCCGGTGTCGCCCATGAAAATCTGGGCGGGATGCGCGTTGAACCAGAGAAATCCCAGCGCGCCCCCCATCAACGCCGCGCAGAAGACCGCGAGCTCACCGGCCCCCGGGAGATAGTAGAACTGAAGGTAGGTCGTGGCGTCCACCCGGCCGAAGACGTAGGCGAAGAACGCGAAGGCCGCGGCGGCGATCACGGTGAGGCCCGCCGCCAGCCCATCGAGCCCGTCGGTCATGTTCACCGAGTTGCTGGTTCCGCTGACGACGAAGGTCACGAAGGCGACGTAGAGCCAGGGCGCAAACTCGACGATGGTGAACTTGAAGAACGGCACCGTGGTGGCGGCGGCCGGAATGGTGTCCGGAGAAACGACCGGAAAGTTGAGCAGGTAGAGCGCCAGCGCCAGTCCGAAGAGCACCTGCCCCGCCAGCTTCCACTTGGCCACCAGCCCGCGGGATTTTCCCTCGACGATCTTGAGGTAGTCGTCCAGAAACCCGATGGTGCCGCCCCAGAGCATCGCCAGCATGGCCACAACCACAAAACGGTTGGTGAGGGGTGCCCAGAGCAGCGTGGGAATGACGGTGGCGAGAATGATGATCATCCCGCCCATGGTGGGCGTGCCGCGCTTGCTCTGGTGACTGGCCAGGCCTTCGGACCGGATGACCTGGCCGATCTTCTTGGCCTTGAGCCGTGCGATGATCGAGGGCCCTACGACGAACGCCAGCAGCAGCGCGGTGAGCATCGCGCCGGCAGCCCGAAAACTGATGTAGTTGAAGAGATTGAAGATCAGGTGGTCGTGAGCGAGGGGAGCCAGGAGGTGATACAGCATGGCGCCTCAGGTCATGGGGGACGACGTGCGTGCCGCAAGATCAGGGAGGAGACGTTCCAGCGCAACGCCCCGACTGCCCTTCAGCACGACCAGCTCGTCGCCCTCGATGCGCGCGGCGAGGAGCGGTGACAGCGTGGCGGCATCCGGCGCGGTGAGCAGCCGGCTTCCCAGGGCGGCGCGGTACGGCTCGAGGGCCGGCACGAACTCTCCGACCGCCGCCAGGAGGTCGGGCTTGAGCGACACCAGCGCCGACGCGATCTCGGCGTGCAGCGTGGCCGAGGCATCGCCCAGCTCTCGCATCGTCCCGGCCACGAAGACCAGCTTTCGGGTGCCCCGCAGCGCGCGCGCCAGGTCGATTGCGGCGCGAAACGAAGCGGGATTCGCGTTGTAGGCGTCGTTCAGCACGGTGAGTCCGCTCATCTCCACCAGCTCGCCTCGTCCCCCTGGCACCTCCAGGGTCTCCAGGCTCCTCGCCACCCGTTCCGGATCCAGTCCCAGCGCCTCCGCCACAGTCCAGGCCAGCATCGCATTGGCACCCTGGTGGCGGCCCCGGGCATCGACGGCGAACACCTGGGAGCCGATGGTGAGGCGGGGACGCCCATCGGGAAGGAGCTCGATCTTCGTGGGCATGCGGTCGACGCCGCTGAGGCCCGCGGTGATGACGCGCCGGGCGCGCTGGCGGGCAAGGTCGGGCAGCACGGGCGGCTCGGAACCGACAACCGCGAGCGGAACTCCGTCGAGGAGCGACAGTTTCTCGAGGAGCGCACCATCGCCGCTGCCGAAGCCCTCGAGGTGCCCCGCCGCGACATTGGTGATCACCGCGATGCTCGGCTCGATCACCTCGCGGTGCCGCGCCATCTCGCCCTTGAGATTGGCTCCCGCCTCGATGACCAGGGCCTCGGCATCGTCCGGAGCCCCGAGGATGGTGAGCGGCACGCCGATCAGATTGTTGAGGTTGATCCGGGTCGCGGTGAGGCGGTAGCGGGTTCGAAGCGCGGCGGCGATCATCTCCTTGGTGGAGGTCTTGCCGTTGGTGCCGGTGATCGCGACGACCGGGCCCGGGATGGTCTTGCGGCGGGCATGGGCCAGCTCGCCGAGCGCGTGCAGCGTGTCTTCCACCTGGTACAACACCAGCCCGGGAATCCGCTCGGTGCCGTGCCGAACCACCGCGCCCCGCGCGCCCGCCTCCGCCGCCTGGGCCAGAAACTCGTGTCCGTCGAATCGGTCGCCGCTGAGTGCCACGAAGAGCGAGCCGTCGCCGATCGCGCGGGAGTCGGTGGAAATGCCCGAGTACACCGTGTCGGTGCTGGGCCCGGCCAGGCCGAGGGCGGCCCGAACGGTGCGATCAGTCCAACGCATTCCGGCTGCTCCCGTTCACCGTTCACCGTTCACTGTTCACGCCGCTTCATCAGCTCCGTGACGATCTCCTTCTCATCGAACGGTCGATACTCCCGGCCGATCACCTGATAGGTCTCGTGTCCCTTCCCCGCGAGCAGCAGCGTATCGCCGGGCTGCGCCGCCGTCAGCGCCCGGGCGATCGCGTCACGACGATCGGTGACCAGAAGGTGCTCCGCCCCGGGGGGAAGTCCCGTCATCACTTCGTCGATGATCGCTTCCGGGCGCTCGGTGCGGGGATTGTCGGAGGTCACCACCGTGAGATCGGCGAGCGCGCCGGCGGTGCGCGCCATCAGCGGTCGCTTGCCCCGGTCCCGGTCGCCGCCACAGCCGAAGAGCACGATCAGGCGGCCTCGAGTCAGCGGACGGAGCGCTTCGAGCGCGCGCTCCAGCGCGTCCGGCGTGTGGGCGTAGTCCCGGAGGACGACGAACGGCTCGGCGATGAGCCGCTCCATCCGCCCGGGAACCTGGGGCGCCGTGGCCAGCCGCTCGGCCACATCGGCGAGCGGGATGCCGAGGCCGAGGGCAACGGCGGCGGCGGCCAGCGCGTTGGACACGTTGAATTCTCCCGGGAGCGGAAGCGAGATCTCCCGGGTTCCGAATCGGCCCTCGATCCGGAACCGGCTCCCGGTGGACTCGAGCACCGGGTCGATGGCGCGAAGATCGGCGTCGGGATGCTGGCCGAAGGTGACGGTGTTTCCCGTGCGGGGGATCACCGCCCAGACCGGATCGTCCCCGTTTGAAGCGATCACCGCGTCCTTCGCGACCAGGCCCAGGAGCTTGAGCTTGGCGGCCAGGTAATGCTCCATGGTGACGTGATAGTCCAGATGGTCACGGGTCAGGTTGGTGAAAACCGCCGCCTGAAAGAGCAATCCATCGAGACGGCCCTGGTCGAGGCTGTGGGACGAAGTTTCCATCGCCACCCGGCCGACACCGGCGTCCCGGAGCACTGCGAAGGTCGCCTGCAGATCGACCGGACCGGGAGTCGTCAGCGAGCCGGCGACCGATGGCACGCTTCGCCCTGCGCCGTCGAATGCGCCAAGGGTTCCGATGCTGCCGGCATCGCCATCGCGATTGAGGAGGTGGCGAACCAGCGCCGTCGTGGTCGTCTTGCCGTTGGTTCCGGTGATTCCGACCAGCAGCATCCCGGCGGCGGGGTCGCCGAACCAGGCGCGCGCGAGGACGATTGCCGCCCGGCGAGCGTCCTGCACGACGAGCTGGGGTGCCGAGGTGTCCTGAGGAGACTCGACCACCACCGCGGCGGCGCCGCGGCTCACGGCGTCCGGCACGAAACGGTGACCGTCCACCTGGGTCCCCCGCACCGCGATGAACAGAACCCCCGGCCCGGCGCTCCGGCTGTCGGTCGTCAGTCCGGACACCTCGGGGAGCGGCAGGGGCGCGGATCGGAGGAGGCCGGCCCGCCGCAGGGCGGACACCAGCTCGAGAGAATTACTCACGGCGCCTTGGAGGAGGAGACATACAGCACCACGGTCTTGCCCAGCGCCAGGGAATCACCGGCGGCGGGAAGGCTCTTGACGACCACCCGACCACTCCCTTCGACCTTGGCGCGCAGGCCCCGCTGATGGACGGCGTACACCGCGCCCCGAATGGCTCGCCCCGTGACCTCCGGCACCAGAACCATCGAGGTCTTCAGCGCTGCTTCGCGCAGCGGCAATCGCACAGATGCCGCGGAGGAATTGAGATCCTCTTCACCTTGCGTCTTTGCGTCGTTGCGCCCTTCCGCCGCGCCATTGCGCCTTTCCGCCTTCTCCGCAATCACGGTCCGGTCGATGACGCTGTGCCGCGCGGAGAGCGCCTGCTTGAACATCGATGCCGTGACCGGCGCCGCGGTCTGCCCGCCGTAGTAGGCGCCCTTGGGGTTCTCGATCGTCACCACCGCCACCAGCTGGGGATCCTTGGCCGGATAAATCGCGACGAATGACGCGCGGTATTTGCCCGAGGCGTAGCTGCCGTTTTCCGCCTGGCGCGCGGTACCGGTCTTTCCGAGTATGCCGCCCTGGACCTGGGCCTGGCTTCCGGTGCCCGATTCCCCCGCCGCCATCCCGAGGAATTCGCGCATCCGGGCCGCCACGGCCGAGGGAATGACCCGGCGCACCACCTCCGGCTCGGTCTTGTAGAGCACCCGCCGATCGATGCTCCGGATTTCACGCACCAGCGTGGGCGCCATCAGCACGCCGTCGTTCGCGAACACGGCGTAGCCCAGGGCCAGCTGCAGCGGCGTCATCTGAATGCGATACCCCATCGCCATGCTCTCGGCATCGTATCCGGGATCCCACCGGTGCGGCCGGACCAGCACGCCGGCCGCCTCCGAGGGATACTCGACGCCGGTCAGCGCGCCGAAACCGAAGGCGCGCAGCATGTCGTACTGCTCCTCCCAGCGCAGCTTCCGGGAGAATTTTCCGATGCCGATGTTGCTGGAGACCTGGATGACACGCGCCAGGGTCATCGGCTCCTTCTCGACGTGGGTGTCTTCGACGGTTCGGGTCGCCCGCCCGCGTGTCGGATAGGTCCATTTGCCGTTCTCGCCCCATACCGTCTCGGAGTCGGTCACCCGGCCCAGCGCGAGCAGGGTCGCCGCGGCGAACGGCTTGGCGGTCGAACCGGGCTCGAAGGGGCTGGTGAAGACCGTCGAGCTGGCGGTGGGACCCGAGCGGGTGAGCGAAGCCAGCGCGAGGAGCTCGCCGGTCCGGGGATCCAGGAAGACGACATCCCCGCTTTCGGCTTTGTAATCGACCAGTGCCTTGGCGAGCGCGTTTTCGGCGATCTCCTGGAGCTCGGCGTCGATGGTGAGCACGACGTCGTGCCCGGGCACCGGCTCACGCACCAGGCGGTCGGGCGATTCGAACTGGAGACCGCCCGGGGTCTTGAGATCGATCGTCTCGCCGGGTCGGCCGGCGAGAATCGAATCGAGCGAGCGCTCCAACCCCGACTGGCCCCGGTTTTCCTCCAGAGAGACCGCGCCGAGGACCGGTGCGGCGAGACGCCCGTTGGGATAGCCCCGGCTGTATGCGGTTTCGAAGCGGACCCCGCGCATGCCGCGCAGCGGCGCGATGGCGGAGCCCTTGTAGGGACCGTGAAAATACGGATAGAGGTTGTCGGCGCCGCGGCGGAAGTGGCGAAGCAGGGCGGCCTGAGAGACCCGAAGGGCTCGGGACGCGCGCCGCAGGAGCGCCGCGGTGTCGCGAACTTCCTTTACCGAAATCTGGACCCGGTAGACCGGCTCCGATGCCGCCAGCGGAGTCCCGTTCCGGTCGTAGATGGTTCCGCGCCGCGCCGGCAGCTCCCGGGTGACGGTGCGCTGGGCCCGCGCTTTCCTGGCGAATTCACCGCCTTTGACCAGCTGCAGATACCCGGCGCGCGCCACCAGCAGCAGGAGTCCGGCGCCGAGCGCCACCTGGAGCGCAACGATACGTGCGACCGGCTTGGCCATCAGCGGCCCCGGCCGGCGCCGGCCACGAGACTATCGAGCGAGATGAGGGTGTTTTCGGATTCCGACGGGAGGTGGAGCCCGGCCCGCTCCATTCGCGGCACCAGCACTTCGCGGCTGGTGGCTTGACCGATCTGGCGGAGCAGCTCGGTGCGCCGGCCTTCGAGCTCGGTCCGCTTTTCCTGGAGCGTACCCAGGCGCCGGGCGGTGTGGAGGCCCTTGCTTTGCCGAGTCGCGATGGCCAGCGCGGTGCCCAGAAAGAGCATCAGCCAGAGAAAGAGCCAGTGACGCCCTCTAAGTCTCATGCGCGGTCCGGAACATCCGGAGCCGGGCGCTCCGGGCGCGTGGATTGGCGGCGATCTCTTCCGGATCCGGCACGACGCCGCTGCGCGGCGCGGCGGTTCCGAGCGGACGGCCCCGGCAGGTGCAGACCGGTTGCTGGGGGGGACAGATGCAGGAGCGGCTCCATTCGTGGAAAGCGTGCTTGGCGACGCGATCCTCCCCCGAATGATAACTGATGACCGCGAGCATTCCGCCCGGGACCAGTGTGTCACGGAGGGCGGGGAGCGCTTCGGTCAGTCCGTGCAGCTCGTCGTTGACCGCAATGCGGAAGGCCTGGAAGATCCGGGCAAAATCGTCGGGACCGGAGCGGGGACCGAGCACGCCGCGAATGGCGTTCACCAGGTCGTCGCTGGTGACGAATGCGTCGCGCTCCCGCCGCCGCACGATTTCGCCGGCCAGTCGGTGGGCCCGGCGCTCATCGCCCCAGTCGGCCAGCCACGCCCGCAGCGTGTCCTTGTCCGTGGTGTTGAGCAGGTCGGCGGCGGTAGGCCCCTCCGACCCCATGCGCATATCCAGCGGGGCGCCGGGCCGGAACGTGAATCCCCGCTCCTCCTGATCGAGCTGGCGGGAGGAGACCCCGAGATCCAGCAGAATGAAGTCAGGGTGAAAATCGGCGATTTCGGCCAGCGCCTCGTCACTGGCGAAGGGTGCTTCGAGGTAGCGGACGCCGTCGTCTCCCAGCCGGGACCTGGCGGTGCGGATCGCGTCGGGATCGCGGTCGATCGCCAGGAGATCGGCCCCCGCCGCGCGAAGCGCTTCGGCGTGCCCGCCGTCTCCCAGCGTCCCGTCCACCGCCTTTCGGGCACCGCGGGCAGCCTCCAGCACCGCCTTGACCAGGACAGGCTGGTGGTACGCGCTCATCGTCGGCTCACTCACGTGTCTGCTCTCCCCTCAAAGACTTCACCCCGCCCGAGATCGGGACGGGGTGAAGGCTGGCGCATCCAGAGCGGGGCTGACGGGGCTCGAACCCGCGACCTCCGCAGTGACAGTGCGGCACTCTAACCAAGCTGAGCTACAGCCCCCGGTGCGAAGCCCCTCAATTTGGAGGGGCCAGCCCTCATTTGCAATACGCTTTGATGATGGAATCGATGTGTTTATTGAACTGGTCGAGCGCCTGGATTCTCGGCGCCACCACGCTCTCGTTGATCGACCGCCCCGCCTGCAGTGCCGGCGCCGCCTCCGCCATCAGGGTCTTCATCTGCTGCGACGTGGGACAGGACTTCTGCGCAATCGCTTCGGCATCCATCGCCACCATCATCTGGAAAGTGGAAAGGCCGAGGACGAAGTTGGCCAGCTGGGCCGTGCGGCTGTCGGCCGGCAGCAGCTTGAGCGCCGCCCGGCTGAGCTCGGCCGCCAGCGGATAGTCCGGCGTTCCGGAGAGGAGCGGAACTCCCGCCCCCGCGAGGATCGCCCCCATGGTGCCCTTGTCCTCGGGACTGCCCAGTCGTTCGACGTAGGGAATCAGTGTCATTGCATCGCGGGCACGCTTGACGGTCGTGTCGGCCAGGGTCTTTGCGACACGAAGCACCGGCGTCAGGTCGGTGGAATCCACCGCCATGAGCCGCTGAGTCACCACCAGCGCGCTGTCCACCGGCCCGGCGACACTATACGCCTCGGCCAGCTTGCTGAGGAGGAATCCGTGCCGGGGGTACTTCGTCGCCCCTGCCCGGGTCCACCTGAGGAACCGCGCTGTATCGATCGGGGGCAGCGACACCGCGTACGCCATTTTCGCGAAATACAGGGTATCGGCCTTGAGGGTATCGAGCTCGAAGACCTTTTCCAGCGCGTCGACCGCGCAGCGATTCTTTTCCGGTTTGGTCTGGCCCTGATCGAGGCAGGCGTTGGCCTTCAAATCCCAGAGATCGGCGTTGGCGGCATCGAGCGCCAGCCCGGAATCGGCGACTTCCTCGGCGGCTTCGGGCCGGCCGTAATTCTGGAACAGCTTGAACGCCTCTTTGCGGAGCGCTTCGTTGGTCGGCGCGACCCGGAGCATTTCCTTGAAGGTCTCGATGGTTTGCGCGCTGTCTCCCTTGGCCTGGTACTGCACCGCCAGCGCGGTCCATGCCGGCAGAGACAGCCGGTCGCCCCGGGTGGCGCTCTTGAGGTGCACGATGACGCTGTCCACCGGCGCCTTCTTGGCGATCAGGATCTGCGCGAGGCAGTATTCCGCGAGTCCGTGGTTCGGCAGCACCCTGAGGGCCTTGATGGCTGACTCGGCCGCCTTGTCGGGCATGGTGGCGCGCTGGTTATCGCACGCCTTGGCATCCTGCAGCGCCCGGAAGGCGGGGGTGAGCGCATCCCCCGCGGCGGCGCCGAAGTCCTCGAACGACTGGTTGGGCGCCTGGGTCGACCGCGCGATGTAGCCGGCGTCGTCATTCATGTTGGCGAGCCGCGCTTCCAGCGTGTAGCGGCCGCCTTCGCCCCGGAGCAGCGTCCCGACCACCATCGCCCGGGCGTTGAGCGACTGCGCCAGCTGCCGGGCGACCAGGGGCGGGAGCACGGCATCGACTGGATAGGCATACTGCTGCAGCGCCTCGTTCATCTGAGCCCGCTGCACCACCTTGAACCACCGGTCGGTGCTCTTCTCGATCTTGTCGCGCAATCCCGCGCCGACCCGCACCGCGGCAGCCGAATCCTGCGACGAGAAGCTGAACGGATTGGCGACCAAAAGGCGGGGCAGGTTTGCCTGCTGGGGAATGGGCCGGCTCGAGCGCAGCTGCGCCGCCATCGGCGTGCAGGGGAGCGCGGCGACGATTCCAGCCATGACGAGAGGGGTCAGACGCATTCCGGACATCCTCCCAAAAGAACCGCCCGCGAGGGGCGGAGACCTCCGCGTCCAGACGGAGCGCGGGTAGATGGGCGAAGAGGGATTCGAACCCCCGACATCCTGCGTGTAAGGCAGGCGCTCTGAACCGCTGAGCTATTCGCCCGGGGCAACAGCGGTGCGGTCCCCCGGGTACTCGTTATGGGGACGCACTCCACCTGCCGCCTCTGCACGTCGGGCCCACCCCCGCCCGGCGGTCAGAGTGCGATAGCCAGAGGGAAAAGCACACAATAGCCGAGCACCAGCAGGACGGCGGCAAGACTGACCGACCCGGCCTGGAGCATGAGGTACCCCGCGACGAGACTCGCAGTCGCGGCTGCGAGAACGATCACGTTGCGCCGCCCGAGCAACCCGCGGCGTCCACGCTTTATTTCACTGGAAGCCATAAGACCTTGAAATTTAAGGCGCTGGAGGGGTTCTATCAAGCGGCGACACCGGCTCTTCCGGCGCGTCCGGCTCCTCCGGCTCCACCACCCACCCCTGGTCGAGCGCCGCCCTGCGGGGTCGATCGCGTCGGCGCCGAAGCCATGCCGCCAGGATCACGCCGAGTGCGACGAAGAGCCAGAGCCCACCCGCCGCCGCCCAGACCAGGAGACCATACCGCTTCCGAACGTCCTTCTGCCACTCCACTTCGAAGCGCCCGGGTGTCGATCCGGTGGTCGCGAGCAGCGCCGAGTCGAAGCTCTCACCGCTCGCGAGGCGCGTGAGCAGCGGCTCCAGGGAGTGCCCCGGATGCCGCCGCGCGATCATCGCGACCGCGCTCGCCGCCAGCGCGTAGGCCGCTTCGGCGGTCGATTCGCCGGCACGCAGGGCCCGGTCGAGCTCGTAGAAATTGGGAACCCGGCCGCGCGCGACGGTCAGATTGAGCCGCAGACCGTCGAGCCGGTCCCACTCCCCCGCGGCGATCGCAGCGTAGCCCTCGTCGAACCAGAGCGGGACCCGCACCGGGATGGCGTCGTGAAGGGCAAAGTGGGCCAGCTCGTGGCGAAGGGTCTGCCGCGGGTTCCCCCGGTCGGCGCGGATGACGATGGTGCGGGCACCAGGCATCGCGAAGCCGGCGCCCCAGGCCGGCCCCCGTCCCCGCATGAGGGAGTCGAGCTGCGCCGTCCCCCGCACCACGATGAGGCGGATGGGTCCGGGCGAGGCCGGCGCGAGCCCGTACCAGGTGCGCGGCGTGTCGGACTCCTCGGCAAGCGCGATCGCCAGATTGAGATCGCCCCGGCGCGCCACGGCGAGGACGTCTCCGACCCAGACGCCCTGCAGGTCGGCCGGCGGGGACGCTGGCGCCTGGTGGAGCGCGAGACTCAGGAGGAGCCGGAGCGCGGCACCTCCTCGCCCCTCGCCGTGCGGTCGAGGAGCTCCTGGCAGCGGAGCGCCCACGGCGCAAACCGGTTGGCCGCGACCCCCTCGCCCCAGGTGGCCCGGGCATCTTCCCGCCGGCCCGCGAACCACTGGGCGCGCCCCAGATCGTAGTAGGCCTCGATGAGATTGGGTCCCAGCGCAATGGCCTTGCCCAGGAACGATTGCGCGTCCGACATCATCTCCCGCTCGAGGTAGACCAGTCCCAGGTAGTAATGGGCGTAGAGCGTCGCCTTCTGGTCGTTGTCGATCCGGATCACCCGCGAGAGATGTTCGATCGCCTCCCCGAAGATTTTTTTCTTGAGGCAGATGTAGCCGACGTTCACTCGCGCGAGGGCGTTCGCGGGCTCCTTCATGAGCACCCGGGAAAAGGTCGCGAGGGCGTCATCATACTGCTCGTCCAGCATCTGGGCCCAGCCCAGCAGGGATTGCGCCTGGATGTCGCCGGGTGAGAGCTCGAGCGCGCGGGTGAGGGCCTGGATCGCCCCGGGAGGATCTCCGAGCGAGATGAGACTCCATCCCTTTTCGATGTAGGTGGACGCACCGAGGTGATCGTGATGCAGCTGTGGCTCCTGCCCCGGGATTCCCTGGGCCCGGGCCGTCGCGCGATCGGCCGAGACTTCCTTGTAGCGCTCGACCAGTCCGCGGATCTCTTCCTTGAGATCGGTCAGCTCGCCGAGAGTGCCGTCCACCTGCTTGAAGAGCGCGATGATCCGGCGCTTTGCCTCCTCCGGCGTTCCCGGTCCGGCAGGAGCGGCGAGCAGCGCGGCAATGGCGCGAAACTCGGCGCGAAGCGGGCCCACGATCGAATCACCCGGGCCGGTCACAATTCCATGGTCCCGTGAATATAGGAAGTCACCCGCACGACCCCAGATTCGATATCGAGCTCGACCGACCGTCCGTAATCGCCGCCGACCACCTCGCCGGTGAGACGGATCCCGTGACGATGGAGCGCTTCGCGAGCAGCGTGCACGTTGCGCTCTCCCATCTGAATCGTGCCGGGCGGCTGCAGCCCGGCAAACATGCTCGCGCCCCCGACCAGCCGGGCGGTGAGACGGGGCGTCGACGCGCCGAGGGCGCGCATCCGCTGCAACAATCCCTCGACGGCGAGGGGGGCGTAGCGGCCTGGGGCGTCCTGGTTCCGGCGGCCGACGCCCGGCGACGGAAGGAGGACATGCGCCAGACCACCGATTTTCGCGGCCGGGTCGTACAGGATGATAGCGACGCAGCTGCCAAGCCCGAGGGCGCCCAGCGTGCCGGGGGCGCGCGCCACCTCGAGCTCGGAGATTCCCACCATAACCCTGGGTGCGGTCACGTCATCCTCCGATAGAGCCGGTGCGTCAGATCCACCGGCTCGAGGGCCGAGTCCGGCAGCGCGACCAGCGATTCGGTGCGCCCCAGCGCCAGGATCCCGCCGGGACGCAGCGCGCGGGAGGCGGCGTCGAGCACTCGCCGCTGGCCCTCGCGCCCGAGAAAGATCAGAAGATTCCTGCAGCAGACCAGGTCATACCGGCCGGGATCCGCCGTGGGGGTCGTGAGATCCTCCCGGCGAAAAACCACTCGATCCCGAAGCACCGGATCGATCTCGAAGCAGCCGCCGCGCAGCCCGCCGTACGACTCGGGGAGCACGGCGCGGATCGCCTCGACGCTCTCTGCCGGATAGCGACCGGCTTGGGCCACGGCGAGCGCGAGGGTATCCACATCGGAGCCGACGATCACGACCTGCGCGATCGCCTCGGGACCCGCCGGCCGGGCCAGCTCCCGCAGCAGCATGGCGAGCGACCAGGTCTCCTCGCCGGTCGCGCACCCCATGCTCCAGGCGGAGAGTCCCCGCTCCGCCGCCGCCGGCAGCGCCGCGAGCGTCGCCCGGAGACACAGCCAGGTATCGGGGTTCCGGAAGAATCCGGTGACCCGCACCGAGAGCGTGTGCAGCAGGCGGTCGAGCTCGGCGGAATCGTCCGCCAGGAGCGCCGCATAGGCACGCAGCGTGTCCACCTGCCGGGCCCGCATCCGGACTTCGATCCGGCGCAGGAGACACGAATCCTTGTACCACTCGAATCCTCCGGCGCCGCGGCTGGTGAGATGCCGGAGCACCAGATCGAGGCCGACGTCCTCGCGGCCGATCATGGCGCCAGCCGCAGGGTCGAGAGATTGGCGCGGGCGAGCTGATGCCCCGGATTGAGGGCGATCGCGCGCTCCCACGCTGCCCGGGCGCGAGCGGTGTCGCGCTCCCGGAACGCGAGGTTCCCCAGCTTGAAGTAGAGATCGTCGCCCAGCTCCGGCGCGAGGCTCGCGGCGCGCTCGTAATTCGCCGCCGCTTCTTCGTAGCGGCCGCTGCGGTAACAGAGGTCCCCGAGATTCTTGAACGGCTGGGGCAGCGACGCCTCCTCGGCGAGCACATCGCGCAGCAGCGCCTCGGCCGCGGGCATGACGCCGCCGGCCTCGAGCAGCACCGCGAGGTTGTTGCGCAGCACCGCGTCGCCCGGGTGCTTCTCGACGCCTTCCCTCGCGATCGCGAGCCCGAGATCGAGATCCTCGGTCCCCGTGGCCGCCATCGTGGCGGCCCAGTACCAGATCGCGGGAGGCGTCTGCCGATAGAGCTCCCGGGCCCGCTGGAGGCGCTGGCGCGCCACCCCGGGCTCGTCCCGCTCCAGTGCGAGTATCCCCCAGCCGGCGTGGATTCGCGGATCATCCTGCGCCCGTCCCGCCGCCTCGGCCAGCACCGTTTCCGCCTGGTCGAGCCGACCGGTGTGCTGCAGCGCGACCCCGAGGTTGTGCAGCATCGCCGGCCGCGGCCCGCTCCGGTCGATGGCCTGGCGGAAATACGCGGCGGCTTCGTTCCAGGCGCCCCGCCGTGCCGAGATCAGGCCCAGATAGAACGGCGCGCTTCCCTCCGAGGGACGCAGCTCGGCCACCCGGCGGAATTCCCGCAGAGCCTCCTCGTGCATCTCGGTCCGGTAAAAGGCGATCCCGAGGTTACGGTGCTCCTCGATCTGCGCTTCCAGCATCCGGGACGGCGCGGCCTTCGAGGTGGCGCCGACCTTGTGCGCCAGTCCCGCGGTCACCAGTCCGTACAGCGCCTGCCCCGCTTCGAATTCCGAGAGTCCCGATTCATCGATGATCTGCCGCACATCCCGCTCGCCGTCGAGCAGCGGCAGAATCCGGCGCTGTGCCTCGGTGAACTCGGAGCGGTGTCCTTCCACCTGTCCCTGGAGCACCGCGTAGATCAGATCGAAGCTGGGAATTTTCTTTTCGATCAGGCTCCACTCGTCCACCCGCCGGGCGCCTTCGAGCAGGAGCGATTCGGGGCTGATGCGGTCGAGCGGATCGTCGACGTCGGGGCGCATTCCGGCATCGAAGCTGAAGGTGCCGGTGTTCCAGCTGAACAGCGAGTACACCGCTTCCTCGATTTGCAGACGGAGGAACCGCCGCAGTCCGTCCGGCGCCAGGATGCCGAGATGGATGAGCAGGTCGCCGATGCGCCGTCCCGGGGCGTTCTCCTGCAGCGCCAGCGCCTGCTCGAGCTGGGCCCGGCTGACGATTCCGCCGGCGAGCAGCATGTCGCCCAGGCGGTCGCGACGATTCACGATCGAGGCGTAGATGATCCAGCCCTCGTCGAAGAAGATCGAGCCGTGGCGCTGGCGGTCCGCCAGCGAGAGGCAGCCGGTGCGCCGGCCCATGAAGAGCAGCTGGATGACATCGGTGAGGCTCGCCTCCTTGAGGCTTCCCTTGATGGCCATCAGCGGAGATCTCCGATCAGGCGGTCGGCCACCCCGGGCCACGTGTCGATCATCTTCTCCCGGCTCCGCACCAGTCCGATGCCGGGGGACAGAATTCCGCTGGACCGCAGAGCGCCGCTCCGCCGGGAGCCGCGGGCAGGGCCCAGCTCGATTGCCTCCAGCACTTCCCGCGCAAGGGCGGGGCTGGGCGCCACCCCCTGGGCCGCGGCCTCACCCAGGACCCGCTGCACCAGCCCCTGCACCGCCCGCACCGAGTCGGCGGGCCGGCTCCCGAGGTAGTCCGCCAGCGCGGCGTCCTGCGCCGCCGCGGTGCCGCTGAGCAGCCGCTTTACCACCGCGAGGCGGACTTCCCGATCGGGCGGCGGCAGCTCGACGACGAGGCCCCCTTGCAGCCGGCCCAGCAGCCGGTGATCCAGCCCGGGCAGCTCTTCGAGCGGGAAGACGCTGCTGAACACCATTTGCCGGCCGCCCTCCAGCAGCTCTCCCACCAGAAGCTGCAATTCCTCCTGCGCCCGAGGTGATCCCGCGAGCAGATGGATGTCGTCGACCAGCAGCGCCCCCACCCACCGATATCTGAGTCGCCATGCCGCCAGGGCCTCCGGATCGGCGAGCGCCTCGACTTCGGCGGCAAACGCGTGCGCCCCGAGACACGCCGCCGGCGCCACGCCGCGCCCCACCAGCGCGTTACCGAGTCCGTGCAGCAAGTGGGTCTTTCCGGTGCCCGACTGCCCGACGATGATGAGCGGCGAATAGCGGCGTCCCGGCTCTTCGACGATGTCGCGGGCAGCCAGCATCGGCAGGCGGGTGGTGGGCCCTTCCGCGATATCGTCCCAGCGATACTGCGGGAGCGGGGCGCTGAGCGGCCCGCTGCGATGCCGGGCCTGGGCCACGATCGCCCGGGCCGCCGCAATCTGATCGGGGTCGCGGAACACCTGCGCCCCCGCGAGATCGGGCGCGAGCTCGGCGGCTTCCCGGGCGAGCGCCTGGATTTCCAGCGCGTCGGTTTCATACCGGGCCAGCAGCTGCTCGGGATCGCCGGGCGACTCGTCGCTGAGCTGGGCTTCGAGCCGCCGGGTGGACAGCCCTTCACCACCCCATCGCAACACCGCTTCGCCCACGCGGCGGCGCCACCGGTCCACCTGCTCCGAGAGGCTGGCCTCCACCTCCGAGAGGAAGGATCCGAACTCATCGATCTCGGGCGACGGGGCCGGCGAGGCCGGCACCAGATCCGCGCCAGGAGCGCCGATCAGCATCAAGGCATCGGTGGCCGACAGGGGAAGCGCGCTCGCTTCCTGGAACGCAACCAGGCGCGCCACCGCGCCGGTGTAGTCGCGCATCGAAGGAAATGCCGCGTCGGCCACCGCACGCACCACCGGATCGGGAAGCGCATCGGGGCTGTCCTCGAGCCGGCGGCGAAGAATCGCGAGTCGTGCTTCCGGCCCCGGCAGTGAGAGCTGGACCGGAGTGCCCTCCGCGAGCCGGCGCACCAGCCGGGCATCGAGCCCGGTCA
>Ga0075429_100000579_pt1 | contig 28173 bp, 24 predicted proteins | sample RhiMetdeltSRZDD3_FD_75295 | JGI IMG/M metagenome (GOLD analysis project Ga0075429, IMG submission 75295) | Populus rhizosphere microbial communities from Tennessee, USA - Rhizosphere MetaG P. deltoides SRZDD3 | ecosystem: Host-associated > Plants > Roots > Rhizosphere > Soil | place: USA... | reverse complement strand
CGGCCGAATCCGTACTTCGTGCGCGCCTCGGCGACCTCGTCGCAGAACATGCATCCATTGGCGGACTACGCGGCCAAGGAGCTCAAGTACAGGCGGATCATCACCCTGGCGGACGACTTCGCGTTCGGTCACGAGCAGATGGCGGGCTTCCAGCGCGTCTTCGAGGACGCCGGCGGCAAGATCGTCAAGAAGCTCTGGCCGCCGCTGGTGACGCCGGACTACACGCCGTACCTGGCGCAGATCAGCGGCGCCGATGCGGTTGTCCAGGGCTTCGCCGGCTCCAATCCGCTGAAGTTCATGAAGCAGTACCAGGACCAGGGGCTCAAGCTCCCCGTGCTGGGCGGCGGAACGGCGTGCGACGAGGCACTGATGAAGTCGTTCGGCGACGAAGCGGTCGGCGTCATCTCGTGCTCGGCCTACACGGGTGATCTCGACACGCCGAGCAACAAGCGCCTCATCGACGGCATGGTGAAGGACTACGGCAACATCCCCGGGCTCTACTCCGCCGGGCTCTACATCAACGGCCAGGTCGCCGAGGCCGCGCTCGAGAAGACGGGCGGCAAGACCGATGATCGTGACGCGCTCATCCGCGCGCTGCGCGGCGTGTCGCTCGTCGACACGCCCCGCGGGCCGTTCACGTTCGATCATCTCGGCAACGTGGTCGGGACCTTCTACGTCCGGAAGTGCGAGAAGAAGGGCGACAAGCTGGTCAACACGACGATCAAGAGCTATCCCAAAGTCAGCCAGTTCTGGACGTACGACGAGAAGTGGTTCCTCTCGCAGCCGGTCTACTCGCGCGACTTTCCGCCTTTGAAATCATAGCGGGCGCTGAGCGGCCCGCCGCCATATGAACCTGTGGGTGGTGCTGGCAGTCAATAGCATCACGCTCGGCGGGCTCCTCTTTCTTCTCTCCGCGGGGTTCTCGCTGATCTTCGGGCTCATGAAGATCCCGAACCTCACGCACGGCTCGTTCTTCATGCTCGGGGCCTACCTGGCGACGAGCCTGATCGCGCACGGCTTCGACTTCTGGAGCGCCGCGATCGTCGGCGGGCTCCTCGTGGCAGCCTTCGGCGGTCTCGTCGAGCGGCTCATCTTGCGCCGCCTCATCGGGGCCGAGCTGGCGCAGGTGCTGGTCACGCTGGGCCTCTCGTTCATGATCGCCGACGTGTGCCTCATGGTGTGGACCGGCGACCCGATCCGGATCGCCACGCCGAGCGCCCTGCGCGGCGCCACGACGATCGGGAGCCTCGGCTTTCCGACCTATCGCCTGGCGATCAGCTTGATCGCGGTCGTGTTCGCCGCCGCGCTGTGGGCGCTGCTCGACTGGACGCGCCTGGGCGCGATGATCCGAGCCGGCGTCGACGACCCGGCGATGGCGCGCGTCGTCGGCATCCGCGTCTCACGGCTGTTCACGATCGTCTTCTGCCTGGGCGCGTGGCTCGCGGGCTTCGCTGGGGTGATCGGCGGTCCGATCCTCTCCGTCTATCCGGGCCTCGATCAGGAGATGCTGCCGCTGGCGCTGGTGGTCGTGATCCTCGGCGGCAGCGGGAGCCTCGTCGGTTCCCTCGTTGGGAGCTTCGTGGTCGGCTTCCTTTACAACTTCGGCCAGGCGATGTTCCCCGAGCTCGCGTACGTCGTGCTGTTCCTGCCGATGCTGGTCGTGCTGGTCGTGAGGCCGCAGGGCCTCTTCGGCCGTCAGACCGCGTGAGGAGGAACGCCGCGTGAAGCGCCTGCCGCTCGCCGCCGCGCTCGTGATCCTCGCCACCTTGCCGCTGTGGATCGGCGGCACCTACTACGTCAACATCGCGAGCCAGATCCTCTTCTACGCCATCTTCGCCCTCGGCGTTAACGTGCTGGCGGGCTACGCCGGGCTCGTGAGCCTGGGCCACGCCGGGCTCTTCGGCATCGCGGCGTATTCGGGCGCCAAGATCATGACTGCGGGTCACGGCCACCTGGCGGTGACGACCGGCGCCCTGGCCCTGACCTTGCTCGCCGCGGGCGTCTTCGCGGTACTGGCGCTGCGCGGCACCGGGCTCGCGTTCGTGATGATCACGGTCGCCCTGGGCCAGATCGTCTGGGGCGTCGCGTATCGCTGGATCAGCATCACCAACGGCGACAACGGTATCGCGATCCGCGGTCGCCCGAGCCCGCTCGGGCTATCGCTCGCTTCGCCGGCGGGCTTCTACTGGGCGACGCTCGCGGTGTTCCTGATCGCGGTGGCCACCATGGTGGTGTTCGTCGCCTCGCCGTTCGGCGCGAGCGTGCGCGGCACGCGCGATCAACCCCGGCGCATGAACGCGCTCGGCTACCACGTGTGGATGATCCGGTTCCTCGCGTTTCTCTTCTCGGGCTTCTGGAGCGGAGTGGCGGGGTTGCTCTACCTCTACTACAACCAGTTCGTGAGCCCGCAGGCGGTCGCGCTCACCGCATCGGCCGAGGCGCTCTTGATGGTGATCGCCGGCGGTACGGCGACGCTGCTCGGGCCGATCACCGGCGCCGCGCTGGTCGTGATCATCAAGAACGTGGCGAGCGCCCACATCGAGCGCTGGAACTTCGTCCTCGGCGCCATCTTCGTCGTGATCGTGGTCTTCATGCCCGAAGGCCTGGTGCCGGGCACGGCGCGACGCTGGCGCCGCGCGATGGCCGCGCTGCGGCCGCGGGCTACCGCGGCGGGATGACGGGCCGGCGCGGCGCGAGGGGAGCCGCGCGCAACCCTTCCAGATCGAGCGTCGGCATGTCGACGGTTGCGCTCTTCAAGACGCCGTTGGCGAGCTCGCTGTAGCGGCTGAAGTAGCGCCGCAGCCGACCGCGCCACGCCGGGATGCCGCCGTTGGCGTGGAGCTCGAACGCCGACTCGCGGCCGTCCAGCGCCGAGGCGACGTGATCGCACGCCAGCTGGAGCAGCGCGGCGCGCTGGATGGCCGTGTAGCCGCCGCCCGCGAACGACTCATCGAGCCCGGCGCCGACTTCCGGCGCCGCGAGGTCCTTGTCGGACGGCGCCACCACCAGCGAGGAGCCGGGCAGGATTCTCAAGATCTCGGCCATGCGCTGGCGCGCCTTCTGAATCGCGATCGTGCCGGCGGCGACGTGACTCCGGTTCGGGATGCAATAGCCCTCGGCGCTGGTCTCGGGATCGAGCTCGGCGGCGGTCTGGCAGCTCCGCACGGTCTGGACGTCGACGACCAGGTCGATGAGGTACTCGATGGTAGGCTCGTGCTCGACCAGGCCCATGGCGTGCGAGCAGGCGAGCGCCAGGCCCAGGGTGAACTCGGCCTTCGAGAGCCAGCAGTAGAGCTGGTGCCAGAAGAGCCACGAGGCCATGACGTCGGGGCTCAGATCCATCAGGAACACGCGCTCCCAGGGAATGAACACGTCCTCGAGCCACATCTGGCCGTCCAGCTCGTCGAAGCGGCTCGAGAGGGGTGACAGGAACGGATTGGGATGCCGCGCGGCGATCTTCCGGCAGATCACCGTGACGCCCGGCGCGTTGACCGGTACGGTGAACGTCGCGCGATGCGGGCCGCGATCGATTCCGTTGTGGGCGCCGACGTACACGTCCTCGGCGTAGACCGGGCTCGTATGCATGCCGACCTTGCCGCGCACGATCATGCCCGCGTCGGTCTCGCGCACCAGCTTGAGCGAGACCCGCTCGGCCGGGTCGGGCCGCATGCGATAGCCGATCGTGGCCGCGCCCGCCGAGAACGTGAGGAACCGGCCGGTGCGAACGATCCGCTCGCGGTGCGCGACCGCGCTCGCGATCTGCTCGCGCGAGACGTTGCGCTGCTGGACCGCGTCGAGGATACCGAGCGCGATCAGGTTGCCGTAGGCCGGCGTGTGCGTGATGTTGCCCGCGCTCAGGAACGTCGTCGCGGAGAAGCTCCGTCCCATCGCGCGCAGATCCTGAAAGCTCTTCGGCAAGGCGTAGGCCCAGGGTGCGCGAACGCCCTGGGCGTCGGGCGGCATCAAGAGGACGTCTTGCCATTCCGGGTCGAAGTGCCGGTCGTACCAGGCGACGTACTCGTCGACGGTGGCGCGCGTGGCCGGGTGCACGGTGACGTCCTCGACCAGGCCTTCGCCCATGACCCAGACCCGGCGCCCGTCGCGTAGCGCCTCGCGATATTCCTCGCCGGTTCTCATGGTTTCCCGCGCCCCATGGCCGTGGAATTATAATCCCGCCGGAGGTACCGATCCGTGGCCACGATCCCCAGAGCGCTTCACGAGCACATCAACACCGCGTTTCCCGCCAACGTCTGTCTGGTGGCGACCGTGCTGCCCAGCGGCTTCGCGCAGGTCACACCGCGCGGGAGCACGATGGTCTACGACGACGAGCACCTGGCGCTCTGGGAGCGCGGCAAGGGCTCGACCACGAGCAATCTCCACGACAAGACCAAGGTCACCGTGTTCCTGCGCAAGCCTCAGCTGCGCGAGTCTGGTCTCCTCCCCAAGGGCGGCATCGCGCGCTTCTACGGCACGGCCGAGATCCACAAATCGGGACCGGCCTACGAAGAGGTCTGGCGGCGCCTGGTCCAGCCCGAGAAGGACCGCGATCCGGACAAGAAGGGCTTCGCCGTGTTGATCAAGGTCGAGCGCGCCGAGGATCTCGACGGCCAGCCGCTGCCGCTGGCATGAGCATGGGCGAGCTCGACAGCGTTCTCACGGGCGTGCGGGTGCTCGACTTCGGGCGCTACATCGCCGGGCCGTACTGCGCGGCGCTGCTGGCGGACCTCGGTGCCGACGTGATCCGGATCGAACGTCCCGGCGGCGGCGAGGATCGGTGGGTGGCGCCGGTGGCCGACGACGGCGTCGGCGCCATGTACGTGGTGATGAACCGCAACAAGCGCGCGATGACGCTCGATCCGTCTTGCCCGGAGGGCCGGGAGATCGTGAAGAAGCTCGTCGCCACGGCGGACGTCGTGGTGGCGAATCTCCCGCCCGAGGTGCTGCGCTCGCTCTCGCTCGACCTGGAGAGCCTGCGCAAGGTCAAGCCCGATATCATCCTGACGACGGTGACGGCCTATGGCGCGGGCGGCCCGTGGAGCGCCAAGCACGGCTTCGACGGCATCGGCCAGGTGATGTGCGGCTCGTCGTATTTGACGGGCACGCCGGAGCAGCCTCTGCGCGCGGCCGTGGCCTGGGTCGATTGCGGCACGGCATCGCAGGCGGCGCTCGGCACCCTGGCGGCCCTCATGTACCGGCGGCAGACCGGGAAGGGGCAAAAGGTCGAGGGGGCGCTGCTCAGGACCGCGATCGCGTTCAACAATCCTACGCTGGTCGAGCAGCAGGCCGTACAGCCCAACCGGATCGCCACGGTCAACCGCGGCCAGACCTCGGCGCCGTCGGATTTGTTCAAGACCCGGGACGGCTGGATCCTGGCGCTGGCGATCGGCGAGCCGATGTTCCGGCGGTGGGCCAAGCTGATGGGCGAGGACCACTGGCTGACCGACCCGCGCTTCAAGGACGATCTCGCCCGCGGCGACAACGGCGAGATGATCTCCAAGCGAATGGCGGCGTGGGCGGCCGAGCGCACCAACGCTCAAGCGCTCTCCGAGCTCGAAGCGGCCAAGATCCCGTCGGCGCCGCTCTATTCGCCGCAGCAGGCGCTCGAGGACGACCACGTGCGCAAGGCCGGTCTCCTCAACGACACCGACTATCCGGGCGTGGCGCGGCGGGTGCCGCTCGCGCCGACGCCGGTCGATCTGTCCGAGACTCCCGGACGCTTCCGCCATCGCGCGCCGACACTCGGCGAGCACACCGACCAGGTCCTGGCCGAGCTCGGATACCGGCCGGCGGAGATCGCGGATCTGCGGACCCGCAACGTGATCTGAGGGCCGGCCGCTGAGCGCGCTCGCCGTCCGCGGCCTCAACAAGTCGTTCGGCGGGCTGCGCGTCACCTCCGAGGTGAACCTCGCGGTCGAGCCAGGGGAGCGCCGGCTCATCATCGGCCCCAACGGGGCCGGGAAGACCACGCTCTTCAACCTGATCACCGGTGAGCTGGCGCCCGACGCGGGCTCGGTCACCCTGTTCGACCGCGACATCACGCGCGTGCCGAGCCGGCGCCGGTTTCACCTGGGCATCGCGCGGACGTACCAGATCATCACGCTGTTTCCCGGCGAGACCCTCTTGCGCAACGTGATGCTGGCGCTGCTCGGGCTATCGCGCCGCCGGTGGAACCCGTTCGTCCGGCTCGACCGGCAGACATCGCTGGTCACCCAAGCGCGCGAGACCCTGGCGCGGGTCGGCCTCGAGGGGCTCGCCGATCGGCCGCTCGCCCAGACCTCCTACGGCGAGCGCCGCCGGGTCGAGGTGGCCATGGCCCTGGCGCAGAATCCCAAGGTGCTGCTGCTGGACGAGCCCTTCGCCGGGCTCTCGATCGACGAGCGCCGCGACGTGCTCCGGCTGGTCACCAGCATCCCGCGCGCCGTCACCATCGTGATGATCGAGCACGACATGGATGTCGCGCTCGATTTCGCCGAGCGGATCAGCGTGCTGCACTTCGGCGAGGTCGTGGTGGAGGGCACGCGGGGCGAGGTCGTCGCGCACCCGCGCACCCGCGAGATCTATCTCGGCGAGTGATGCCCGGTCGCCCGCTCGTCCGCCTGCTTGAGCAGCCACTCGACGTGCTGCCGGAGATCGTAGAGCTCGCCCATGAGGCCCGGCGGCGGCGGCGGGATCTGCGCTAGGCGCTGCTGGACGCTGCGTAGCCGATCCGCCGCCTCCTTGGCCTCGTCCGGGGTTCCCGATGTCATCGCCTGATCGATCGCGTTCACCTCGCGGTACCACCTGGTGATCCGCCGGCGCATCTGGGAGTTGTAGAGCGCGGGCAGGATACGGATCAGCGGGAGCAGGATCCCGATGGCCGGCAGCAACAGGAGGGTCCAGCGCTCGACGGTCACGGCGATCCAGAAGGGTAGGAATCGCTCGAGGAACGGCGGGCCTTTCCGGAGGTAGCGCCCGGCCACTTCGTGCAGGGGCAGCTCGACGAGGGTATCGGAAGGAAAGGTGTTGGGTGCCTCGAACAGGCCGGGCCGGCTGTGGACGATCTCCGCCGTCTTCAGCAAGAGCCGCACGATGACCGGGTGGACGTCTTCCCGCACCACGAGGTTCGCGGTCGACGCGAGCAAGAGGATGTCGTGGTCGGGAACGTCCGCGACGAGGTCGACGACGCCCTCGCCGAGCGTCACCGTCGACAGGAATCGATAGCGCGTCGTATAGGCTCGCGTACGGCGCACGCTCCAGAGCGTGACGCTGGGACTGACCAGCAGGCGCCTCACCAGGGGAATGCCTGGCGCCATGATGAAGAACGCAGCGTCGATCCGGCCGGCCTCGAGCGCGACCGCGGCGTTCTCGCTGGTCAGGGCCAGGAGCGTCGAGTTCTGGGCCGTCACCGCGCTGTCGCGAAGCAGCCGCACCGCAAGCGGTCGAATGCCGCTGCCTTCTTCACCGACCTGAATCCGGAGGCCGCGAAGGTCGCTGAGACCCTGGAGCGGCCTGCCCTTGCGGTGGAACAGCCACACCGGCTCGTAGTAGAGGCTTCCGAGCGAGCGTAGCCCCTCGCTCGGCCCCGCCTCCGCAGTGCCTCCCTGGACGAAGCCGGCCATGGCCTGGCCCGCGACGAGGCGTTTGAGCGTCTCGACCGACCCGGCGCCGGTCTGGATCTCGACGGCAAAGCCGTCCTTGGCGGCGAGCTTCGCGTACTCCTTCGCGAACATGTAGTAGGCGCCGCCCTCGCGACCGGTGCTGATCGTGATGCGTCGGGGTGGCAGTGGCTCGACCAGGCGATTGACGAACATGAGGACGATGATCATGAGGGCCAGCGCCGGCGCCGCGACCCAGGCCAGCTTCTTCCAGTCCATCGGGCTCAGTCTAAGCGCCCGTCCGCTCGTCTCTACAGGATTTTCCTGGACGATTTTGCGCTTGCCGTGCGCATCGCCTGATGGTTGGATTACCCACCATCCATGGGTACGGTGCGGGCGACCGGTCTCGTCAAGACGTTCGGCGCCGTCACGGCGGTGAACGACCTCAGCTTCGAGGCGAGGGCGGGCGAGTTCCTCACCCTGCTCGGCCCGAGCGGCTGCGGCAAGACCACCACCTTGCGGCTCGTCGCCGGCCTCGAGCGACCCGATCGCGGCGAGATCCTGGTGGGCGACCGCGCGGTGTCGTCGGCCGCGTCCGGCCTGTTCGTGCCGCCCGAACGGCGCGGCATGGGGATGGTGTTTCAGAGCTACGCGATCTGGCCGCACATGACCGTGTTCGAGAACGTCGCATTCCCGCTGCAAGAGCTCCGCGTGCCGCGCGCGCAGATCCGCGAGCGCGTGATGGCGATCCTCGGCACCGTGGGGCTCGGCGAGCTCCACGCGCGCCCGGCTCCGATGCTGTCGGGCGGCCAGCAGCAGCGCGTGGCGCTGGCGCGCGCGCTCGTGTCGAACCCGCAGGTGCTCCTGCTCGACGAGCCGCTGTCGAACCTCGACGCACGGCTGCGCGAGGAGATGCGCTTCGAGCTCAGAGAGATGCAGGCCAAGCTCGGGATCACCAGCATCTTCGTGACGCACGATCAGGCTGAGGCGATGACGCTGTCCGATCGCATCGTCGTGATGAATGCCGGACGCATCGAGCAAGAGGGCAGCCCCGAAGAGGTCTACCAGCGGCCGAGCACGCGCTTCGTGATGGACTTCCTGGGCCGCGCCAACCATCTGCCGGCGCGGATCCGGAAGATCCACGACGGAAGCCTGGTCGGCGAGATCGAGGGAAGCGGCTTCTGCCTGCCGCTGGTCGAGCGCGGGGTGTGGCAGCCCGATCAGGAAGTGCTGCTCGCGTTTCGTCCTGAGGCCGTCCAGGCACAGGCCACCGGGTCCGAGGGCGGCGCGTGGGTCGGCGTGGTGCGGTCGTCGGTGTACGTGAGCGGTCACGTGGAGTACGTCATCGAGGTCGGAGAGTTCACCGTGAGAGCGACCGGCCCGGAGGACGCACGTCTCCCGCACGACGCGCGTGCGAAGCTCTGCGTGTCGCCGTGGGCGGTGCGCGTGTGGCCGCGGCCCGCGGTCGCGAACGGAGGGAAAGCGCGATGACGGTCCGGCGTTGGGCCGTGCTGGTCTCGATCATTCTTGTAGCTGCAATCGTCGCCGGCGGCTTCGGGCCGACGGCGACGCGCGCGCAGACCAAGCCGCCGGCGGCCGCGCCGACGCCCGCCGACACCACCGCGTCGGCGGCGAAGTATCAGGCCGCCATCGCGGAATGGAAGTCGAAGATCCTGCCGGCCGCGAAGAAAGAGGGCGAGGTCATTTGGTACAGCTGCGCCCAGGCGACCGAGGCAGAGGGAACCATCAGGCTCTTCAACAAGATGTACCCGGACATCCAGGTGAGCCAGGTGCTCGGCCCGGGCTACCAGATGGTCGAGAAGATCAGCACCGAGGCCGCCGCCGGCCGCGTACAGGCCGACGTCTACCAATGCGGAGGCCAGAGCGGGCGAACGATCGCCTGGCGCGGTCTCGGCGAGGAGTTCATTCCGCCGACGGCGCTCGATCCGAGCGTGAAGTGGCGCTGGCCGGTCATGAACAAGGAGACGCACCTGGCCGGGGTCTTCGCGAGCGTCAGCGGTCTCAACGTCAACACCAAGCTCGTGGCGCCCGACAAATATCCGAAGAGCTACTGGGACCTGGTGCGCGACCCCTACTGGGTCGACCTGATCAAGCGCAAGCGCGTGGCCTTCACCGATCCGCGCATCGCCAACATCGGCGTATATCACGTCTACGGGCTGAAAGAAGTGAACGCGAAGGAGTACGGCGAGGGGTTCGTCCGCGAGTTCGCCGGGCTCAAGCCCAAGCTCTTCGGCTTCAACGAGTCGGGCGAAGTCGCGCGCGGCGAGCTGCACGCGATGCTGGGCGGCCCGTGGCGCGTAGAGTACAGCATGGGCACGGTGCCGATCACCAAGCTCTGCCTCGAGCCCGGCTGCGTGAGCACCCAGTCGCCGCTCTTCGCGGTCGTCAAGAACGCGCCGCATCCCAACGCCGCGAAGGTGTTCGTCGACTTCGTGCTGAGCCGCGAATACGCGGAGTGGCGGGTGCAGGCGCTCGGCAACACGCCGGCGCGCGCCGACGTCACACCACGGCCGCTCGACGACCCGGCCAAGCACAAGCTGCAGTTCGTCGGTGACGACAAGGCCGAGCGCCAGATCACCGATGTCCTCAAGTGGGTCATCGCCTCCAAGCTCTTTGATTACTAGGAAGTCGGCGAGGCTCCTCGCCGGAGCGGGGTGAGAACCGGAGTGAGCGCGCCGGCGAACGGCCTGGCGACCTTGGATTCGCTGAGCGTCGCGGTGCTGACCGACGACGTCAGCGACAACTACGTCAGCAAGACGCCGTTCGCCGTCTCCGAGTTCGTCAACGTCGTGCAGGCCGGCGCCGGCGTCATTTCCGGCGAAGCCTTGCTGTGCGCGAATCTCGGCTTCGGCCTGAGACTCTCCTCGAGCGCCGGTGGCCACCGTCACACCTTGCTGTTCGACACCGGACCTGAAGGCTCCGTCTACCTGCGCAACTGCCGGGCGCTCGGCATCGGGCTGGGCGACGTCGAGGCGATCGCGGTCACGCACGGGCACTGGGACCACATGGCCGCGCTCCCGGCGACGATCGATCGAATCGTCGAGCACGGCGGGCAGGTGACCGTGCACGTCAACCCCGGGATGTTCAACGAGCGCGCGATCCGGCTGGGCAACGGTAAAGTCGTTCCGGTCGCGAACGTGCCGTCCCCGGCCGATCTCTCACGGCACGGCGCCAAGGTCGTCAACAATCCGGGGGAGCGCCTTCTGCTCGACGGTCACTTCTACTACAGCGGGGAGATCCCTCGCGTCACCCCGTTCGAGAAAGGGCGCACCGACCACTTTTGCCGAAAGAACGCTGAAGCATCGTGGGAGCCGGATCCCTTCCTGCTGGACGAGCGCCTGCTCGTCGCGAGAGTTCGCGGTCTCGGGCTGATCGTCTTCAGCACGTGCTCCCACTCCGGCATCGTCAACGTGTGCACCCACGTGAGAACGCTCTTCCCCGACGTCCCCATCCACACCTTGATGGGTGGGCTGCATCTCGGCGGCGTCATGGAGCGCAACATCCCCGACACGGTCGACGGGCTCAGGCCGTTCGACATCCAGCACATCATCAGCGGACACTGCACCGGTTGGCGCGCCCTCCACGCGCTGGCGAGCGCGTTCGGCGATGTCGTCAGCCAGTCGGCGGTCGGCACGAGCTACACGTTCTCGTCAGACCGGCAGGCCTGACGTGGCGACGGTCGCGGGGATCGAGAAGCGCCGGGCGTTTTCGTGGCCGCGAGCGGCGGCCTGGGCGTGGTTGCCGACCCTGCTGCTGATCACGGTGGCCGTGCTCACGGTGACGCCGGTGGCGACGGCTCTGCTGGCCGGATTCCGCGACGCGCCGCCCGGACGCCCGGGCGCGATCAGCGCGGAGTCGATCCGGGCCTCGTTCGCGGTGATGGCAGAGCCCGACGTGCTGCGGATCCTCTGGACCACGGTCTGGCTCTCGACCGTTCGGGCCGTCCTGGCGCTGGCGCTCGCGGTGGTGCTCGCCTGGATCATCGCGCGCACGGACTGTCCGTTCCGCAATCGCCTGGAGTTCCTGCTGGTGCTTTCGTTCTTCTTCCCGCTGCTCGGCAAGGTGCTGGGCTGGGCGCTGCTCCTGAGTCCGCAGAAGGGCTACCTGAACCAGCTCCTGCGACACATCCCGATCTTCGCGGGCGACACGGGGCCGCTCGACATCTTCTCGTACGGCGGGCTGATCTTCGTCAGCGTCACGGGCTGGGCGACGTTGCTGGCGATCTTCCTAGTCCCGGCCTTCCGCAACATGGACGCGGCGCTCGAAGAATCCGCCCGGATGTGCGGTGCCTCGCCCCGGCGGACGATCATGAGGATCCTGGTTCCGCTGCTGCGACCCGCGATCCTGGCGGCGTTCATCCTGTCGCTCACGCGGTTGCTCTCGTCGTTCGAGACCGAGGTGTTCCTGGGCACGAGCTCGGGCATCTACGTGCTCACGAACAAGATCTACGAGCGCATGGTGCAGATCTTCCCGCCGGACTTCCGGACCGGGATGACCATGGCGGTCATGCTGCTCGTGATCACGTTCGGCCTGGTGCTGATCAACTGGAAGTTCCTGGGCAAGCGCGACTACACGACGGTGACCGGCCGCGGCTACTCGGCGCGGCCCATGCAGCTCGGCCGGTGGCGCTGGGTGGCGTTCGGCTTCGTGGTGGTATTTTTCTTCGTCTCGGTCGTGCTGCCGGCGGTGATGCTGATCCAGGTGAGCTTCATCCGGTTCATCGGCCTGAACGTCTTCGATCCGGCCAGCTACACCCTGGACAACTGGCGCCGGATGCTCACCCTTCGCGTGAACCGGCTCGCGCTGACCAACAGCCTGATCATGAGCATCGTCGCGACGACGGTCGGGATGATCATCTACTCGCTGGTCTCGTACGTGGTCACGCGCAGCCGCTACAAGGGCCGGCGGCTCCTCGACCTGGCCGCCTGGGTGCCCTGGGCCGTGCCCTCGTTGATCCTCGGCCTCGGGATCCTCTGGGCCGTGCTGCTCTCGCCGCTGGCGATCCTCTACGGCACGCTCACGGTGCTGATCCTGGCCCACATCGTGCGTGGCTTTCCGTTCGGCACGCAGATCATGGGCTCGAGCATGATCCAGATCAGCCGCGAGCTCGAAGAGGCCGCGCGCATCCACAAGGCCTCGTGGGCCTCGACGTTCCGGCGGATCTGGTTACCGCTGGTGAAGAACGGCTTCCTGGCCGGCTGGGTAATCCAGTTCACGGTCTCGTTCAGCGACCTGGCCACGGTGGCGTTCCTCTACGGCGCCCGATCCACGGTGCTGCCGACGCTGTTCCTGAGCCAGTGGTCGAACGGACGACTCGAGGAGGCGGCGGTGGCGGCCCTGATGATGACGGTGGTCGTCCTGGCGGTGGTGCTGCTGGTGCGGCGCCTCGTGCAAGGCAGCGTGCGGACGACGACCGTGGCATAGTAGGCGCCGTAGTGCGAGCATATGAACTGAACTGAAAGGGGATTCAGATGCTTTCCAGAGAGGACAACGAGCTGCTCTGCAAGGTCGGCCCCGGCACTCCGACCGGCGCGCTCCTGCGCCAGTACTGGATCCCCGCGCTGATGTCGAGCGAGCTCCCGGAGCGTGACGGCGCTCCCGGCCGGGTCCGGCTCCTCGGCGAGAACCTGATCGCCTTCCGCGCCACGTCCGGCAAGATCGGGCTGATCCAGAACCACTGCCCGCACCGCGGCGCCTCGCTCTTCTTCGGTCGTAACGAAGAGGAAGGCCTCCGCTGCGTCTACCACGGCTGGAAGTTCGACTGCGAGGGCGCGTGCGTCGACATGCCGAACGAGCCGGCCGAGAGCAACTTCAAGTCGAAGGTGCGCGCCACGGCCTATCCGTGCGTCGAGCGCAACGACGTCATCTGGACCTACATGGGCCCGCGCCGCACACCGCCGCCGCTGCCGGACATCGAGCCCAACATGCTGCCGGCAGGCCAGTACCAGGTGCAGAAGGTGCTGCGCGAGTGCAACTGGTTCCAGGGCCTCGAGGGCGACATCGACACGAGCCACCTGGGTTTCCTCCACCTCGGGGCCGTCAAGCCCGAGCAGACCAAGCCCGGGACGTTCGACTACTACAACGTCACCGACCGCGCGCCGAAGTACGAGGTGGTCGATACCGACTTCGGCACGTCGTACGGCGCCTATCGACCGGCCGAGGCCGATTCGTACTACTGGCGCATCGCGCACTTCCTGTTCCCGTTCTTCACGATGATCCCGACAGGCATTCTGGGCATGCAGGTCCTCGTGCGCGCCTGGGTTCCGGTCGACGACAACCATTTGATGTTCTGGAGCATCGCGGCGCCGAACTCCCGCCTGGGCGTCGGCGCCGCCGGCGGCGCTTCCGGTCTCAACGCCGCTGGGCGGCCGGTCGCGGCGGCCGGCTCCCGCGCCGGGGGCTTCGAGTTCCTTCCGCACACGTCGGACTGGACCGGCAAGTTCCGGCTCACCCAGAACAAGGACAACGACTACCTGATCGATCGTGACGCACAGCGCACGCACAGCTTCACGGGTATCGCCGGCATCCATCAGCAAGACCAGGCGGTGACCGAGAGCATGGGGCCGATCTACGACCGCTCGCAGGAGCATCTCAGCACCTCGGACGCGATGGTGATCCGCGCGCGCCGGCGCGTGATCAATGCGGCGCGGGCGCTGCGCGACAACGCGACGGTGCCGCCGGGCGTGGACGATCCGACCGTGTACCGCTGCCGGTCGGGCGGCGTGATCCTGCCGCGCGACGCCGACTGGCTCGAGGCCACCAAGGGGCTGCGTCGCGCGTTCACCGAGGCGCCGAGCGAGAAGATCGCCCGATGACCGCGGCGGCCCCGAGTGTCCTGAAAACGGCGGTCGCGACGTATGCGCATACCAAGGCGCTGAAGGACGGCAGCGTGGCGCCGGCAGGCGTGTCGTTGCAGCACGTCGAGGTGAGCCCGATCGTCGCCGCGTTCCGGCGCATGGTCCGCACGCTCGAGTTCGACGTGTCCGAGATGGCGATCACGACCTATCTGACGGCGAAGGCTCACGGCAAGGCCTTCACGGCTCTGCCGGTGTTCGTGATGCGCCAGTTCCACCACGCGCCGATCGTCTACAACGTGAAGTCGGGTGTGAAGTCGCCGAAGGACCTCGAGGGCAAGAAGGTGGGCGTGCGCGCCTACACAGTGACCACCGGGGTTTGGGCGCGCGGCATCCTGGCCACGGAGTACGGTGTCGATCTGAGCAAGGTGACCTGGGTGGTCGTCGACGAGGAGCACGTGCAGGAGTACCAGAAGCCCGCGAACATCGAGGAGCGCCCGGGCGCCAATCTCGGCGACATGCTGGTGAAAGGCGAGCTCGCCGCGGCGATCGGTGTGGGTACCGTCAACTCGTCCGACGTCGTTCCGCTGTTCGTGCACCCGCGCGAGGCCGAGGCTGCGTGGTATCGGTCGACCGGTATCTATCCCGTCAACCACACGGTCGTCGTGAAGGATTCGCTGCTCCAGGCCGATCCGACGCTCGCGGTGCGCCTGTTCGGCGCTTTCAAGGACGCGAAGACCGTGTTCCTGAAGCAGCTCGAGTCGGGCGAGACCTTGCCGGGCGACGCCCAGGCCATCGCTCAGCGCCGCAGCATCGTCGGCGACGATCCGCTGCCCTACGGCCTGGCCAAGAACCGCAAAGCGCTGGAGGCCATCATCCAGTTCGCGCGCGATCAGAAGATCCTGCCGCGCGCGGTCACGCCCGAGGAGATGTTCCCGCGCAACACGCTCGCGCTCGAGTAGCCAACGAAGAGGGCTGGACGGTCTACCTGCGCATCGCCGGCGAGGGTCTGCTGGATCTCGCCGCGTCGGTCCAACGCATGACGCCGCTGGTTCGCGGGCCGGAACGCATGTTCTACGGCCTGGTCGAGTTCGAGGTGATCGATCCCGACGGCTATCGCATCTGCGTGAGTGGCTCGGTGCCCGCCGCCGCCGGCGTGCCGGACGCGCGCGAGCGCGAGGAAACCGCACCGTAGTCGCCGGGATGCTTCGCGGAGAGCTTCGCGGCGCCATCTCGCGACCCGGCGCCTATCCGTCGATCGCCTCGGCGGACATTCTCGGCGGCGTCCTGAGCCCGGAGATCTCCGACCATATTCGCGCGGTGTACGAACGACTCGAGCGGACCGCCGGCGACGAGCATGAGCTCGCGCTGCCGCTGAGACTCGCTGTCCTGGTTCACGAAGAGCCTCCCGCGCGGTTGCCGGCGTTCCTCGAGCGCCTCGGGATGTCGGACCTCGCGCCGATCGTCATCGAAGTGATCGGCGCGTTTGGACGGCTGTGGAAGCTCTCGAGCGATCAGGAAGCCGTGACATTCATCGACAGCCATCGCGGATGCCTCGTCGCGCTGCTGCTGTTCGAGCTGGCACACGAAGGCGCTCCGACCGCGTCGATGGGGCGCATTGCGCGCCTGGCCGGCCTCGAGCGTCGCTTCGCGCGGTGGGTCAACCGACTCGAGCACCCTGTCCTGTCGCCAGGAGGCCTCTCCAGATCGTCAGCACGTCCAGACACGCCGAGCCCAGGACACGCCGTGACTCTAGACGCACCATGAGACATGCTGTGATGCGAAACGCGACGCGCACCGCGAAACGCGCCGCAGTCGTCGCCGCGGCCTTGACGCTGGCGGGGGTGACCGTCGCTTTCACGCAGCCCCGGTCGTCGGGGGCCTGCGGAGAGGTCGTGACGATCCAGACTCACGACCGGACGACGATGCGCTACACGTTCGCGCCCGCGACGGCGCCAGGGCAAGGGGAGCCGGTCGCCGTCGTCTTGCTGGCCGGAGGCGGAGGCCATCTCGCGCTCGACCAGGGCGGCTGCCCGCGCGCCCTGAAAGGCAATTCGCTGGTGCGGTCGATTCCCCTCTTTCGCGACCTCGGATTCGCGACCGCGCTGGTCGATTCGCCGTCGGACTACACCGGTGAGGACGGGCTGGCTGGCTTCCGGTCGTCGCCCCAGCACGCCGAGGACCTGGGCAAGGTGATCGTCGACGTGCGCACGCGGGCCAACGGCCTGGTCTGGGTGATCGGCACCAGCCGCGGCACCATTTCCGCGGCCAACGCGGCCTCACGCCTCTCCGGCCCAGCGGCGCCGGACGGCGTCGTGCTGACCTCGGCGGTGACGTCGGGTACGCGGGGCGGGCGCAAGCCGTGGGTGGCCCAGACGGTCTTCGACCTGCCGCTCGACACGATCCGGATGCCGCTGCTGATCGTCGGTCACGGTGCCGACACGTGCGCGCGGACGCCGCCCTCCGCGATGAGCCAGATCGCGTCGCGGGCTCCGAGCCCGCGCAAGCAAATCGTCACGGTGACCGGCGGGCCCGGCACTCCGCGGGACGGAGTCGATGCCTGCGAGGGGCGCGCGCCGCACGGCTTCGTCGATCAGGAAGGCGAGGTCGCCGCCGGGATCGCGCGCTTCATTCGCGGGGGACAGTACTAGCAGCCTCGACCGCTCGCCTTGACGTCCCGCGCGGCCGGGGACTAGGATGCTCGCCTACTCAGTTGGCTCGACGTCGGGGAGGGCTTCATGATCATCGATTGCCACGGACACTACACGACGGCGCCGAAGGAGCTCGAGGCCTATCGGCAAAAGCAGATCGCCGAGCTGAAGGAGCCGTCGAGCAGCCGCTCGAAGGGCACGATCAGCATCAGCGACGACCAGATCCGCGAGTCGATCGAGAAGGCGCAGCTCAAGCTGCAGCGCGAACGCGGCAGTGACGTCACGATCTTCTCGCCGCGGGCCGCCGGCATGGGGCACCACATCGGCGACGCGACCACGAGCTCGCACTGGTCCGAGGTGTGCAACGATCTGATCTACCGGGTCTGTACGCTCTTCCCGCAGAGCTTCGTCGGCGTGTGCCAGCTGCCGCAGACGCCGGGGGTGCCGCCGACCAACTGCATCCCCGAGCTCGAGCGCTGCATCAAGGAGCTCGGCTTCATCGGCTGCAACCTGAACCCGGACCCCTCGGGCGGCTACTGGAAGGATCCGCCGCTGACCGACAAGTGGTGGTATCCGTTCTACGAGAAGCTGGTCGAGCTCGACGTGCCGGCCATGATCCACGTCAGCATGTCGTGCAACCCGAACTTCCACACGACCGGCGGCCACTACATCAACGGGGACACCACCGCGTTCATGCAGCTGATCACCGGTGATCTGTTCAAGGACTTCCCGAGCCTGAAGTTCATCATCCCCCACGGCGGCGGCGCCGTGCCGTACCACTGGGGCCGCTATCGCGGCATCGCGCAGGATCTGAAGAAGCCGCTGCTGAAGGACCACCTGCTGAACAACGTCTTCTTCGATACGTGCGTCTATCACCAGCCGGGCATCGATCTCCTGTTCAAGGTGATCCCGGCCGACAACATTCTGTTTGCCTCCGAGATGGTCGGTGCCGTGCGCGGCATCGACCCGGAGACCGGCAACTACTACGACGACACCAAGCGCTACGTCGAGGCGCTGCGGCTCAGCAGCGAGGACCGGCAGAAGGTCTTCGAGGGCAACGCGCGCCGCGTCTACAGCCGGCTGAAGACCAAGCTGCCGGCGGCGCGCTAGGAGAGAGCCATGGCTGAGATTCCGCGCCTGAACGGCGTCATCCGGGCCCTCGAGCAGGGCAAGACCGCGTTCGTCGGCTTCGGCTCGCTGGACAACGAGACCGCGACCGCGCTCGCCGCCTCGAATCTGGACGGCGTGGCCTTCGAGATGGAGCACGCGCCGATGAGCGCGCCGGCGCTGCGCGACGCTCTCCAGTCGATGCTGGACCGGCGCCAGATCGTCGACAGCGGCACCCTGGCGCCGAAGGTGACGCCGATGGTGCGGATCCCGCCCAACGGCGGTGAGATGAACCAATGGATCGCCAAGCAGGTGCTCGACATCGGCGTCTACGGGATCATCTTCCCGCACATCAGCACGGTCGAGGAGGCGCGCAACGCGGTCAGCGCGTGCCGGTATCCGCGCCTGCCGAACGCCCCGCGCTACAACCCGCCCGGCATTCGCGGCGACGCGCCGACGCGCGCGGCGCGCTACTGGGGGCTCTCGCAGCAGGACTACTACGCGCGCGCCGACGTGTGGCCGCTGGCGCCGCAGGGCGAGATCCTCGCGGTTCTCCAGATCGAGGACACGCGCGCCATCGAAAATCTCCCGCGGATGCTGCAGGAAGTGCCCGGCATCGGCGTGATCCTGATCGGGGAAGGCGACCTGAGCCAGGAGCTCGGTCACCCGCGCGAGTACGAGCACCCCGTCGTCGCCGAGGCCATCGACCGGATCTTGAAGATCTGCAAGGACCACAACGTGCCGTGCGGCCACCCGCATCCGGACGCGAAGAACGTCGAGCGTCTGATCGCGAGCGGTTACCGCTTCCTGATGCCGAGCACGCCGCGGTCGTTCGCGGTGCTCGAGCAGGGGCGCAAGCTCGCCGGCCGAGTCTGAGTGACGCGCGAGCCTAGCGCCCAGGCGCTGGCCCCGGGCCTGGGCGAGGCATGCTCGGCGATCGCTCGCGCGGTCGCCGACTCGCTCGAGCTACAGCATGTCGTGCGCCTGGTGGCCGACGCCGCGCGCCTCATCATCCCGTTCGACGCGATGGGGATCTGGCACGCCGAGGAGCCCGACGATCCCGTCTCATTGATCGCGGGGCCGGGCGCATCGAGCCGTGTCGGCCTGCTGGATCGTCCATTGCGCCGCTCGGACCACTCGCCCAAGCTCTGGCCCGAGCCCGACGCGTTGCCGGCATGCATCGCGGACGCGCCCGCGGAGCTCGATCCGAGCTACGCCGGCGACCGCGTGGTCATCGACCTCGGCTACCGGTCGGCGCTCGTCGTCGGCCTGGCGAGCGGCGCACGCAACCTCGGCATTCTCTGGTTCCTCGCCCGCCCACCCCGCTCGTACACGCCGGGGCACGCGCGGGCGCTGCAGCCCGTGATCGATCTCACGACCCTGGCGGTCGAGCACACGCAGCTGCAGCGGCTCAGCGACGAGCGGCGGCGCAAGCGCGAGGCGCTGGAGGCGCTGCTGCCCACCCTGGCCGGCGCGCTCGACGTGCAGACGGTCTTCGCCCAGGTTTCGGAAGTCCTCCAGAGCGTGATCGCGCACGACTACCTGACGCTCGGCCTCGTCAGCTCCGGGGGCAAGGGCATCAAGTTCCACGCCTCGTCCGCCGGCAAGCTGACCGACGTGCCGGAGTACCGTCCCAAGACCGACTTCGGCGAGGACAGCCTGCAGTGGGACTACTACATCGTGCGGCAGTACACCCCGCTGCCGGACGATTCGCTTCGCGTCGAGTTCTGGGACCCGCGGGCGCGTGAAATGAAGTCCCGCGAATACCGGCCGGACCCGGCGATCATGCGCGCCTACACCGTGCGCGGGATTCGCTCCGAGCTCCGGATGCCGATCTGGGCCCAGGGCGAGCGCGTCGGCTACCTGTTCTTCGGTTCCCGGCGGACCAACGTCTACAGCGAAGAAGATGTGGACCTCGGCCGCCGCGTGGCCGACCACCTGGCGCTGGCGATCGCCCACGAGCGCCTGGGCGAGGAAGCCCGGCGCACGGCGCAGGCCCAGGAGCAGGCGAGCCGGCTGCAGGAGCGCGTCGATTTCCTCAAGAGCGAGCTCGAGGGCGTGAGCTCGCATCGGGCGCTCGGCCGGTCGCCCCAGTGGCGCGACGTCCTGGCGCAGGCGACGAAGGTGTCGGCGACGGATACGACCGTGCTGATCACCGGCGAGTCCGGCACCGGAAAGGAGGTCGTCGCGCGCTTCATCCATCGGGCGTCGCGCCGCGCCGAACGACCTTTCATCGCGCTCAATTGCGCCGCCTTGCCCGAGCAGCTCCTCGAATCCGAGCTGTTCGGCTACGAGCGTGGCGCATTCACGGGCGCCCACACCGCGCGGACCGGCAAGGTCGAGCAGACCTCGGGCGGCGTGCTCTTCCTGGACGAGGTCGCCGAGATGAGCCCGCCCGTCCAGGCCAAGTTCCTCAGGCTCCTGCAGGAGCGCGAGTTCCAGCGCCTGGGCGGCTCGCAAACCCTCCGCGCCGACGTGCGGGTCATCGCGGCAACCAACCGCGACCCCCGCGTGGCCATGGAGCGCGGCACCCTGCGCGAGGATCTCTACTACCGGCTCGGCGTCTTCGAGATCGTGCTGCCGCCGCTGCGCGAGCGCTCGGGCGACATCCTGATGCTCGCCGAGGCGTTCCTGGACGAGATCGGCCGCGGGATAGGGCGCCCGGCCGCGGGACTCTCGAAAGACGCCTGCGAGCGGCTTCTGAGCCACTCGTGGCCGGGCAACATCAGGGAGCTACGCAACGCGATCGAGCGCGCGGTGATCCTCTGCGAGGGTGGCCTGGTGACGGGCGAGCACCTGCCGATCGCGATCGTCGGGACGTCGAGGCGATCGCCCACCGCGACGTCGGGCGCTGGGGCTGCCGCTCGGGGCTCCGCCGCTGCGAGCAACGCGAGAGGCGCCGCCGGGGCCACGGCGAGCGAAGCCGGCGGCGCGCCCACTCCGGTCGTGCCCGCGGCGATTCCGCCCGAAGGGGTCAGCCTCGACGCCATCGAGCGCGAGCTCATCCAGAAGGCGATGGCCCAGGCGCGCAACAACAAGTCCGAAGCCGCCCGTCTTCTCGGACTGGCGCGCGGCCAGCTCTACTCGCGCCTCAAGCGGCACGGCCTCGAGAAGTAATCGGGCACGCACCCCGCCGCGCGGTTGTCTGGTTTCACGCAACCTGCTCGCTTCCGGTCACACCTGCGACCGCACCCCGTCGAACAACCGGCCGCGCTCTAACTAACTGATTCGCGTAGCGTCCTGCCGCGCCAGCGCCGGCCTGAGCGCCCCGGCACGCAACTCGCACTATGCCCGGCGCATGTCGCACAAGAGCACGAAAACGGTCAGACGGACGACCGACGCGGTCACCCCTGGGAGGGACTGATATGGCTGCCATGGACATTCTCGTGCGGTACGGCTACGTGGTCGTCTTCGGCACGGTGTTCGCCGAGCAGATCGGCCTGCCGATCCCGGCGATCCCGGTGCTGCTCGCGGCCGGCGCGCTCATCGGCGGCGGACATCTGAGCGTGGTGGTCCTGCTAGCACTCGCCGGCGTCGCCTCCTTGATCGCCGACGCGGTGTGGTACTGGATCGGCCGCGCCGGCGGCGCCAAGGTGCTCGGCTTTCTCTGCCGCATCTCGCTCGAGCGCGACACGTGCGTGAAGAAGACCGAGGGGGTGTTCGCCCGTCACGGCGCGCGCTCGCTCATGTTCGCCAAGTTCATCCCCGGCTTCAGCACGATCGCGCCGCCGCTGGCCGGCGTGGTGCGGATGCCGTTCAGCCACTTCCTCTTGTTCAGCGGGCTCGGCGGGCTCTTCTGGGCGGCCGCATTCATGGCGATCGGCTGGCTCTTCACGAACCAGATCGAGCTGGTCGGCGGCTACATCGCGCATCTCGGCAGCTGGATCGTCGCGCTGATCGTGGTGGCGCTCGGCCTCTACATCGGCGCCAAGTACATCTCGCGGCAGCGCTTCTTGAGGAAGATACGCATCGCGCGGATCACGCCCGAGGAGCTCAAGCGCATGCTCGACGGCGGCGTGGACACGATCGTGGTCGACGTCCGCGACCGGATCGACTTCGACGCCGAGCCGGCCATCATCCCGGGCGCGCTGCACCTGACGACCGAAGAGCTCGAGGCGCGCCACAAGGAGATCCCTCGCGAGCGCGAGATCGTCCTCTACTGCACGTGCCCGAGTGAGGAGACGAGCGCGCGCGCGGCGCTGCTCTTGAGACAGCGCGGTATCGAGCGCATCCGGCCCCTGGCCGGCGGCTATCACGGCTGGCGTGATCGCGGTTACCCGATGGTCGAGCTCGCCACGGCGAGCCATGGAGGCACCAATGCCTGATCCAATCCTCTTCGTGGTCGACCACGATCCGGAGATCTTGAAGTGTCTCGCCGAGGCGCTCGAGCGGCGGTTCGGCGCCGACTACCGGGTGGTGACCGATGGCTCGCCGGTCTCGGCCCTCGAGCGGATGAAGCAGAGCTGCGCGCGGGGCGAGCAGGTGGCGCTGGTCATCGCCGATCTGTGGACGCCCGAGATGTTCGGGCTCGAGTTCCTCGAGCGCGCGCGTGAGGCGTGCCCGCGGGCGGCGCGCTGCGTCCTGGTGAGCTGGGGCGACGGAGTCGGATTCCCCCATGTGCGGCGCGCCCTCGTCACGGGTCAGGTCGAGACGTTCCTGATCAGGCCCTGCGACGATCCGGAGGAGCGCCTCTACCCGGTCGTCAGCGAGATCCTCGGCCGCTGGGCGCGCACCAACCGGCCGCGCGTGGCGCCGGTGCTACGCATCGTCGGCGAGCGCTGGTCGAAGCGGTGCCACGAGATCCGCGATCTCCTCGAGCGCGCCGGGATCGGCTACGAGTTCTGCGCGCACGACTCCGAGCGGGGCCAGAAGGTTCTTCAGGAGACCGGGCACCAGGGCGCGCTGCCAGCGGTCGTCTTCGGAGCGAAGGCGCTCGGCGACCCGACCAACAGCCAGATCGCTCAGGTGCTCGGCGCGCGGCTCGACCCCGAGGAGGAGCTCTACGACCTGATCATCGTCGGCGCCGGGCCGGCCGGGCTGGCCAGCGCCGTCCACGGTGCCGCGAACGGCATGAAGACCCTGGTCGTGGAGCGCTCGGCGGTTGGCGGCCAGGCCGGGACGAGCTCGATGATCCGTAACTATCTCGGCTTCCCCCGCGGGATCACCGGCGCCGAGCTCGCCGCGCAGGCCCGGGAACAGGCGCTCTCGCTCGGTGCCGAGATCATCGTGACCCGCGGCGTCGTCGGCCTCGAGAAGAACGGGCGCGAGACCCTGCTGGCCCTGGCCGGCAACGGCACTGTGCGGGCGAAATCGGTGATCATCGCCACGGGCGTCTCCTACAACCGGCTCGAAGTCGAAGGCGTCGGCGGGCTGATCGGCAAGGGCGTGTTCTACGGCACCGGCGCCTCCGAAGCGCCCGCGTTCACGGGCAAGGACGTGTTCGTGGTGGGCGGCGGCAACTCGGCCGGCCAGGCCGCGGTTTACCTGGCGCGCTACGCCAGGAGCGTGACGCTCGTCGTCCGCGGCAAGGCACTCGACATGTCCGACTACCTGGTGCGCCAGATCGAGCGCACGGCGAACGTCACGGTGCGTCTCAACGCCCGGGTGGTCCGCGCCGAAGGCACGAACCGGCTCGAGGCGCTGGAGATCGCCGACTCGGTCGCGAACACGACCGAACGGGTGACGGCGGCCGCGCTCTTCGTGCTGATCGGCGCCGGGCCGCACACGGACTGGCTCGCCGGCCGGCTCCAGCGTGACGAGAACGGCTACCTGAGGACCGGGCGCCACGTCCTTCGCCAGAGCGAGGGCAAGCCGGAGTGGCCGGTGGAGCGCGCGCCGTACCAGTTCGAGACGAGCCTGCCGGGCGTGTTCGCGGTGGGCGATGTCCGTCACCAGGCCCCGCGCGGGGTGACGGCTGCCGTGTACGAAGGCACCACGGCGGTGTGGTCGGCGCGCGAGTATCTCGCGGAGGAGTGACTTACAATCGGAGGTGAATGGGTGCCGAAGAGGCGGATCTCCTTGCGTGCGTCGCGGCGTTTGCGCGCTCGCTCGAGGGGGAGTTCGACCCGGAGCGATTTCTCCAAGACTTCTCGGCGAGGGCGCAAGCGCTCGTGCCGCACGAGGGGATGTTCATCGCCTGGCTCGAGGACGAGGGGCGCACGTTCAGCGGCTTCGCCCGCAACGTCATCGGCCCCGACGTAACGATCGAGTTCCGCAACTACACGATCGCCTTCGATCCGAGCGAGCGCTTCCCCCGCGGCATGGCGGCGTTCGGGCCCATCTTCGACGGCGAATCGCAGCTGGTCACAGACGCCGACAATCTCCCGAGCTCGGTCGACCCGGCCGCGTTCGCGGGCTGGGGCGCGGTGACCCACTTCCGCGGTCGGATCGGGGTGCCGCTCTACTCGGGCGGCCGCATCGTGGGCGCCTTCTTCGTGGCGAGCCGGACGGCGCGCCGCTTCACCGAAGAACACGTCACCTCCTGCCGCCGGCTCGCCGAGCTGATCGGCCCCTTCGTCGAAAACGTCGTGCTGCTGCAGCGCGAGCGCCGCCGGCGGGAGCGGCTGCAGGCCGTGGCGGCGCTGCCGCCGATCATCGGCGCGAGCCTCAAGATCGGCGATATCTTGCAAAAGCTGGGCGACGCCGTGCGCCCGATCCTCGACTTCGATCTCTTCGGTGTGAGCCGCCTCAACGCATCGGGCCGCGAGTTCGAGCGGATCGGAATGGTCACCGGCGGGCGGCCGCCCGGGCCGCAGACGTTCTCGATCGACGAGTCGTCGATCCTGCCGCGCATGCGTCAGGGCCTAGCGGTGCTCGTGCGCGACGCCCGGCGCGAGCTGGAGGTGAAGGGGTCGGTCGATCGCCAGATCCTCGACAACGGGATCCAATCGGTCATCCTGGCGCCGCTGGTCTTCGGCGAGGACGTCGTCGGCGGCCTGTTCTACGGTAAGCGCCGCCCGAACTGGTACGACGAGTCCGACGTCGAGATCGTCCGCGCGATCGCCGACGCGCTCGTGATGGCGTTGCAGCACCAGCGCCTGGCCGAGGAGCAGCAGCGCGTGGCGGTCGCCGAAGCTACGACCCAGAAGCTCGAGCAGCGCGTGCAGTCCCTGCGCGGCGCGCTCGAGGAGCGCTTCGGCTTCGATACGATCCAGGGCCGCTCGCCCGCGTTCACGACGGCGCTGGCTCAGGCCAAGCGCGTCGCACCGACCGAGACCACCGTGCTGCTCACCGGCGCCAGCGGAACGGGCAAGGAAGTGCTCGCGCGGGCGATCCACCAGGGGAGCCCGCGCGCCGAAGGGCCCTTCGTCGCGATCAACTGCGCCGCGCTGCCCGAGACCTTGATCGAATCCGAGCTGTTCGGCCACGAGCGGGGTGCCTTCACGGGCGCCGACCGGCTCAAGCGCGGGCGGTTCGAGCTGGCCGCGGGCGGCACCTTGTTCCTCGACGAAGTGGGTGAGCTGGCGCCGGCGGTGCAGGCGAAGCTGCTCCGCGTGCTGCAGGAGCGCCAGTACGAGCGCGTGGGCGGCACGTCGACTCTGTCGGCCGACGTCAGGCTGATCGCCGCGACCAACCGCAATCTGGAGGACGCGGTCGCCGCCGGCCGCTTCCGCGACGATCTCTTCTATCGGCTGGCCGTCTTTCGCGTTCACCTGCCGTCGCTGCACGATCGGGGTGACGACATCCTGGTGCTCGCCGATCGGTTCGTGCGCGAGTTCGGCCAGCGCATGGGCAAGGGCGACGTCGGACTGAGCCGCGAAGCGCGCGATCTCCTGCTGGCCTATCACTGGCCCGGCAACATCCGCGAGCTCCAGAATGCGATCGAGCGCGCGGTGATCCTGAGCGACGGCGGCCTGATTACCGCGGCGCAGCTTGGGGTGACGCCGACCGCGGGCCGCGGTGGGGCGACGTCGGGGCGAGCGGGGGAGTCGACACGCGCGGGCGAGCCGACGCGAGTCGCCGGTGAGCCGGCAGCGCGAGACGGCGAGGGCGCCGAGGCGCTGCAGGCGTTGCCCGAGATGGAGAAGCAGGCGGTGGTCGAAGCGCTGCGCCGCGCGAAGGGGAACAAATCGCAGGCGGCCGCCGCGCTCGGGCTCTCGCGCACGCGATTCTATACGCTGCTGCGTCGCTACGGATTGGGCTGAGGCGGGCGGCGCTGATGAGCAGGTCGGCCTGGCCGGCTGGCGCCGGCGCAGGCCGAGGCCCTCAGCTCAGGATGCGCTTGCGGAAGAGGATCTCGCGGACCCCCGACTTCAGAAGGACCGTCTCGCAGATCTCGAGACCCGCGAACATGATGTTGATGTCGCGGTTCTGCAGGACCCACCGTCGTGTGCACGCGGACGGGTAGTAGCGGCAGCGCAGGTGCATCTCGTCTTCGATGAGGTATTTCGTGTAGCGCGGATCGTCCGATGCGCGCGCACCGAAGAACCCGAGGAACACACCGCCTGGCCGGAGCATGCGCATCAGCTCGCCGGCCAGGGCAGTGGCGGCCATTGGCGCGAGGTAGTCGAAGGTGTCCCAGCCGAGCACGGCGTCGACGCTGCCCACCGGCAGCGAGAAGCGCCGGCTCAGGAACTCCGGGAGCTGGTCCACCTTGTCCTGCTTCACGTGGCGGTCGATATCGGCGTACAGATCCTCGACGTGGATCTTGCAGCCGACGCGCTCACCCAGGAAGGTGACGTTGGAGCCGATCACCGGCCCGAGATCGACCACCACCGGCGCGGGCCGCTCGAACAGGAGCGAGAGGAACCGCTGGAGGGTCTTGCACGGATACGAGGTCTCGGCGGACTCAGCCGTCACCACACGCGACTCGACGGCAACACGTCCCGGCTCGTCGTCGTTGTGATGAGCTTGCCGGCTCAGCCGGGACACGAACCCGGAGAGCCGGCCGTTTCGCTGGACTGTACTCAACGCCGGCTCAGACGCGGGCGAATTCGCCGTTCACGGGCGCGCCGTCAGTCTTCGGCTCCGTCTTCGGCGACTTGGCCTCGGGCTTGTTGAAGGGGGTCTTGTCCGCCGCCCCATCCTTCTTTTGCATGTCGATGCTGCCGCGGAAGTGCGAGCCGTCGGCGATCGCCACGCGCGGCGCGACGATGTCACCTTCGACCGAGCCCGACTCCTTGATGTCGACCTTGTCGGTCGCGTTCAAGTTGCCGGTGACCTGACCGAGGACGACGATGGCCTTGGCGCTGACCTGCGCCTTGATGCGGCCGTTCGTGCCGACGGTGAGGATGTGATCGCGCAGCTCGATCTTGCCGTCGACGCGACCTTCGATCGTGAGGTCCTCGCTGCCGCTCAGCTCGCCGTTGATGACAATGGACTTGCCAATGCTCGCCAGTTCCTCGCTCATAGCCCGTGTCTCCTTCTGTGTCTGTTCGAATCCACCGGACGACGTCGATGAGTGGGACGCTGTCTGCGTCACAGGTGTCTGCGCCACATAAGGCGGTGTCTGCACCGACGCGGCCGGTGCCTGCGCCGAACTAGCCGGGACGCTCGTCGGCTTGGGCGGTTCCTCACGCTGCTTCCACATCTCTCTCCCTCCGTGTGCGCCCGGACTGGATTAGCGGGAAAACTCAAAGCTGCCGGGACAGCCTGCAGTGAGGTGCCGAGTATAAACCCAGGTTGAGGGATCGGGAACGTTTGACCTGCATTTTTTTCGCTGTGCGGCGCTCTTGCGCGAGGGCCGCGACCCCAACATCTCGGGGCGCGACCCCCTCTGCGAGGCGCTCGCAATACATTCCCTTGCGGGTCATGGCTGTCGAAATCGACAAAGCGCTGCGGGCTCGGCTCATGCGGCCAGCTTTCGAGGGAGAGTTCATGACGATGCGGTCTCGCCGGGTTCCAAGACGCGCGGGTGCGGCCCACAGAGTTTCTCAGTGACGAGAATCTTTTGAGAGGCGAGCGCCCCGACGACGACTCCTCAGATCGCGCACTACCCACCAGATTGCCCAGACGCGGATCGCTCGACCAAGCGCTCGGTCCGCTTGGCCGTTGTCGGCTTTCGCGCACGTTGCGCGGAATCACGCA
>Ga0075429_100000577_pt1 | contig 28208 bp, 27 predicted proteins | sample RhiMetdeltSRZDD3_FD_75295 | JGI IMG/M metagenome (GOLD analysis project Ga0075429, IMG submission 75295) | Populus rhizosphere microbial communities from Tennessee, USA - Rhizosphere MetaG P. deltoides SRZDD3 | ecosystem: Host-associated > Plants > Roots > Rhizosphere > Soil | place: USA... | reverse complement strand
TCGCCGGCAATGCGGTCATGCACCACCTGTTCTTCGGGCTCGACGTCAAGGCGCTCGGCGGCTTTCCGTTCCGTCCCGTGCTGAACGAGCTGCTCACGGTTCCCGCGGCCGAGCTTGCGCTGCGGCTCGAGCCGGCGACGCCGGTCGTCGGGCTGCCGCTGATCTCCGGCTATATCGGCGCGGATACGGTCGCGGTGATGATCGCGCTGGATCTGCTCGGTCGATCGGACACGGTCATCGCAGTCGATGTCGGGACCAACGCGGAAGTGGCGCTCGTGCATCGCGGGCGCTTGTACGTCTGCTCTGCGCCGGCAGGGCCGGCATTCGAAGGCGCGCAGATGGCTTGCGGCACGCAGGCGCGGCCCGGTGCGATCACCAAGATCGCCATCGACGACGCGCGCCGGCAGCTGCGCATCGACACGGTGGAGGAGAAACCGCCGTTCGGGATCGCAGGAACCGGGATCGTCGACCTGGTGGCGGAGCTCGTCCGCGTCGGGGTGCTGGATGCGTCGGGGCGGATGCTCGACACCGAGGAATGGCCCGCGTGGCTGCGCGAGCGCGCACATCTCGCGGGCGAGATGCGTGCGTTCATCGTCGCGCGCGATCCGCAGAACCGCCCGCTGTACCTCCACCAGGGCGACGTGCGAGAGCTGCAGCTCGCCAAGGCCGCCACCGCCACGGCGATCCACTACGTGATGGACGCGGCCAAGGTGACCGCGGCGGAGCTCGACCGCGTCTACGTTGCAGGCGCGTTCGGCAGCTATCTCGATCCGGTCAGCATCCTGCGAATCGCGCTGCTGCCCGAAGTACCGCTGGACCGCGTGGAATTCATCGGCAATGCCGCGCTCGCCGGCGCAGTGCTCGCGACGCTGTCGCGCAAGCATCTGGACAACGCCGTCCGCGTGGCGCGCGACGCCGTGCGCGTGGATATGGCGACGGACGAATCGTTCCAGGACGTGTTCGTCGACAAGTTGAGGCTGGCGCACTAGGCGCGAGCGAATGGCGACCCTTACGGCCCACCGCCGCCTGGAAGCGCTGCAAGGCCTGGAAGTTTCAGTGCGCGCCGAGCAGATCCTGAGAGCGCACTATCCGGACATCGCGCCAGTGGTCGCCGAAGTGCGCGCCACCGCGACCGCGATGGCGATCCACGCGCTCGAGATCGCCACGCCCGTGGCCTGGTTGCGCCAGGTCGCGATTCGCAGGATCGACGAGACCCGCGTGGAGCTCGAAGGCGGCGCGATCGCCACGAGCGCGACGCTCGCGAGCTCGCTGCAAGGAAGCTCTGCGGCGCAGCTCTTCGTCGTGACGCTGGGGCCGCGGCTCGATGAGCGCGTTTCGCAGCTCTTCGAAGCGATGGACGGTCTCGAAGGGCTCTTTCTCGACACCGCAGGATGGGTCGTCGTGCAGTCCGCGCTCGGGGCCGTTCGTCGCGAGCTGGGCCGCAGGGCGCGCGCCGAGGGCTACCGCGTGACCCGCCGCGCCGGCCCGGGATACCTCGATTGGCCGCTCGCAGAGCAATCCGCCCTCGTCGGCACGCTCGCTGCGGGCGAGCCGTTGCCCGCGATCGAAGTGCTCGACAGCGGCGCGATCCTTCCAGAGAAAACCATCACCGGCCTCTACGGACTGATTCCGCTCGCGGCCTCGAACCAGGAGTGAACCCGATGCACGAGACCTTCCTAGAACGCCTCGCCCGCGCAGACAAGCGCCCGATGCTGGCCGACAGCGCGACCGGTACCTGGTTCCAGGACCACGTCAAGGACGAGGCTGGCACCTGCTGCGACGGCTACAACCTCTCGAAGCCCGATGAGGTGCGGCGGATGTACCGCGACAAGCTCGAGGCCGGAGCGGAGCTGATGCTGACGAACACGTTCAACAGCTGCGTGCTGCGGCTGCCCGAGTTCGGCCTCGACGTCGCCGATGCCGACCGGCTCAACAGCGAAGGCGTGCGGCTGCTGCGCCAGGCGATGGCCGACACCGGGCGGCACTGCTTCATCGGCGGAGACGTCGGGCCGACCGGACTCATCATCGGCGACACCGGCTCCTTCCCGGACGTCCGTGCGAACTTCGTGCGGCAGATCCGGGCGCTCGTCGAGGCGGGCGTGGACGTGATCTGCGTCGAGACGTTGCTGCAGGGGCTCGAGGGGCAGGCGGCCGCCGAGGCGGCGCACGAGGTGTTCGCAAAAGAGGGCGTAAAGGTCCCGCTGTACATGACCGTCGTATTCACGGACCTCGCGCCCGGGCAGACCGAGCACCGGACGTTCTTCGGCGACACGGTAGAGGAAATGCTCGAAGGCAAGCACGACGAGCTCGCCCAGCAGCGCTTCGACGGCATGCTCGCGCTCGGGGCCACCGTGGTCGGCGCGAACTGCTCAGTGGGGCTGGACGACGTGATCCCGATCGCGACCCGTTTCCGTCAGCACGTCGACGCCAAGGGGCTCGCCGGCAAGGTGTTCGTGGTGGCGAAGCCGAACTCGGTGGTGATGTCCAACCAGTCCTACGAGGGGCCTGACGTCGCGGCCGCGCGGCTGCCGGAGCTGGTGAGGAGCGGCGCGCACATCATCGGCTATTGCTGCGGGTCGTTGCCCGAGCACATCAAGGTGACGGCCGACGGGCTCGATGCGCTTACGAAGGGGTAGAAGCGTGCGCTGAGGCTCGCGGGAAGACCCAGATCCACGCGATCAGCGCGGCCATCGATCCCAGCGCGAGATACGTGTACAACGCCTCGGGCCTCATGATCGCCGTATAGCCGAGCATCACGACCACGAAGGACACGAAGCGCTCCGCGGCGCTGAGGCTTCGCCTGAAGTAGCCGTACAGGAAGATCGAGCTCATCGCCTGCACCAGCAGGACCTCCACCACCGCCCACAGCATCTTCCAGGAAAGATCCGGAAACGCCATCAGTTCCGGATTGAATACGAAAGCGAACGGGATGATGAACGTGGTGGCGGCGAGCTTCATCGCGTGCATGCCCGTGTCCCAGAATCCCGCGCCCGAAATTTTTGCCGCCGCGAGAACGGATTCGGCTACCGGCGGGGAAAGCGTCGCGTATACCGCGAAATAGAACGCAAAGTAGTGTGCCTGCAGCGGAGCGATGCCGATCTGGATCATGAACGGCACCACCGCCAGCGCGGCGACCAGATACGCGACCGGCGTCGGCAAGCCGATGCCGAGTACGATCGAAAGCAGCGCCGCGCCGATCAGCAGGATGATCTTGCTGTCGGGCAGGATCGTGATCAGCCAGATGCCGAGCTTGCCGGAAAGGTTGGTGGTCTGGAACGCCTGGCCGATCGGCCCGATCGCGATCAGCAGCAGCGAAAGCAGCGAGACCAGCATCAGGCCTTCCTGGACCGCGGCCTTGAGCTCCTTCAGCTTCGGCCGGTACGGTCCCTGGAACACCGACAGCACCAGCGCGACGATGACGCCGGCGATTCCCGCGACGGACGGCGAGTAGTAGTTGACCAGCAGGACGATAACCGTGAGGAACGAGATGCCGAATGCAGGCAACAGACGCCAGATGATCTGCATGTTCACCGGCTCGCTCAGCTTCGGCAGCCGGTGGCGCATCGCATACACCGCGACGCCGATCGCGACGCCGGTGATGTACAGCACGCCAGGCAGCACCGCAGCCTTGACGACCTCGATGTACGCGATGCCGAGCGTGCTCGCGATCAGGAACGCGGCGAGGCCGAGCACCGGCGGCATGATCTGCCCGCAGGTGGACGCAGTGGCTTCGATCGCGCCGGCCATCGCCGGGCTGTAGCCGTAGCGGGTCATCAGCGGAATCGTGAATCGGCCGCAGAGCACGACGTTCGAGACGGCCGTTCCCATCACGGCGCCGACCGCGCCGCTGCCGAGGACCGCCGGTGCTGCCGCGCCGCCTGCCAGGCGGCCGCCCACGAGCCGGCCCGCCTCGACGATCATCGGCATCACGCCGAGCCCGAACAGCGTGGTCGCGTACATCACCAGAAAGAAAATGTCGTCGGCCGCGGTCTGCGCGTACAGGAACAGCCCTTGCGTTACGCCGAGCCCGATGTAATTCATCACGAAGCCCAGGTCGTAGCCCGGGTGCGCGAAGATCGGGTGGTTGATGTGCTGGCCGAAGAAAAAATACGCGATCGCCAGCATGACGATGGATGCGAGCGTCAATCCCCAATGCACCAGCGTCAGCAGCACGACGCCGGCCGCCAGCGCACCGCCCATCCACATGTCGAACCCGCCGAAAAACGGCGCCGCCCTCTCGAGCCGATCGGCATGCACCAGAATGAAGGCGGCGCCGGCGACCGCGAGCACCGAGCCCGCCAGCGCGAGCGCGGCCTTGGTCCACAGCAGCCAGGTCGTTTTCGGCGGCGGCCCGCTGATCGCCTCGGCGAATCCGTCCTCGATCATCTTGAGGCCGAGGCGCTCGTAGATGATCACCTTGATCGAGGCGAGGCTCGACATGATCATCACGAACAGCACGAACGCGGCATAGTGCCGTGCCGAGCTCGACACGAGCCCAAGCACTGCAATGCCGACGTAGAGCACCATCAGCACGCCCACGACGAGCATGAGCGCTTCGCTGATTTCCGCGGCCTTGTGCAGCCGCGCTTCCGCAAGCGGACTAGGCAATAACCCCTCTCGCCGGCGGTTTCGGGTGCTAGTTCGGATACGTCATCGGCGGGAAATTCTTCGCCTTGTCCCACCAGCCGAGCTCGACGTAGGCCTTCTTCGCGCCCGGATGGACGTTCTCATCCGACAGGCCAGCGACCATCAGCTCGGGAGACCAGATTTTCCACAGCACGTGCAGCTCGCGCAGCTTGGGCGCAAGCTTCGCCACCCCCATCACGATCTGGTAGGCCACCTCCTCCGGGAAGTCCTGGTGCGCCGCCTTGTACGCGCGCACGAGGCCGACGGGCAGGGGCGCGGTCTGCTTGGGCAGGGTGCCGGCCGGGATGACCGTATGCGTGAAGGTCGTGCTCCACTTCTTGTTGATGCGCTCGACGGTGTCCTTGTCCATGCCGATGTAGCGCAGCGGCTTACCAGAGGCCTCGAGCTGGCGCAGCGGCCCGCCGATCATCCACTCCTTCTGGTTCGGCTCCATGCCGAACACGGTGACGCCGACGTCGGTCGTGCCGTCGATCAGCTGCTGGGTGAGCGCGGCGGGCGTCAGGTGGCGCACGTCGGCGTTCTGCGGCGTGACACCGAACGCTTCCAGCACCATCCGGGAGTACACGCCCCAGTCGCTCTGGCTGCGCAGCCCGAGCGACACACGCTTGCCCTTGAGGTCGGCGATCGAGTTCACCTTCGGGTCGAAGGTGACGAAGAACTTGCCGATCGGCCACCAGGTCTCGCCGTAGAGCAGCTTGAACTTGATCGGGATGCGCTCCGGCATGAATTCCTTGAACTCCGGCGTGCCGCCCCATTTCATCGCCAGCTGGATCAGCACGTCCTCGGTGCTGAAGACCGTACGCTTCCAGTTCGATTCCTTCAGCATCTCGCGGATGTTGTACATGTAGCCCGGGGTCTCCTGCGGCAGCAGCGTGACCGACGAGCCTTCCTTGATCATCTGCACCATCAGGATGGTGTCGCTCTGGTCGGGGCCGCAGCCCGCCGGACAGAGCAGCAGCGGAACGGATACTTTTCCCTGCGCCGCGGCAGGCGTTGCCGCCAGCCCTCCAGCCAGCGCCAGCACTCCAAGCAGCACGACAGAATCAATCAATCGCTTGAACATTGAGGTCCTCCCTCCGTTGAGCTCGCTCCGACTCGAGATGTCCTTCGTTTTCATTGTACGGGCTGCGCCGCGCCGTTGGGGTGCACCGCCCAGGCAATCGCACTGCGGCAATTGTTCACTTTTGAACAACACCGCCAGCGGCGACGAAGCCCGCGACCGTGCAGAATGGTGCTCGCATGAAGGACGACATTGCACCCGTGCCGGCGCTGCTCCTTTGCGGCGGCAGCAACGCCGATCGCGATGCGGCGATCGCGCGACTCGCCGAGCCGGTCGCGGAGGGACGACCGATCGCGGTATTGCGCGGCGGGACCGGGATGTTCGCGAATCCAGCCGCGCCGCTCGGACCTCACGTCGTCGTGAAACGGATGGCGAACGGCTGCCCGTGCTGCACCGCCGGCGTGATGTTTCGCGTCGCCCTGTTCGAGCTGCTGCGTGCCAGCCCGGCCCGACTGGTCGTCGATCTGGGACCCGGCGCTCCTGTGGAGACGCTTGAAGCGCAGTTGCAGGGCGGATCGCTCGCGCGCGCGTTGCGAGTGGTCGGCCGCGTCGATCTCGACGCAGCCCCTGATGCGCCTTCCCTGACCTGGCCGACTGGCACATGAGCATACGAACCGAGCGGACGAGCTACCCGAGCGCCGACGGCGCGACCTCGATTCCCGCGTATCTCGCCGCGCCGGAAAGTGCGGGACCCCATCCGGCGGTACTGATCCTCAGAGGGGTCGCAGGGCCGGAGGACGGTTATACCGAGATCGCCGAACGGCTGGCATGCTGGGGCTATCTCGCGCTCTTGCACGGGTGGAAGATTCGCGGCGACGATCCACCCGACGCGGCCGTCGAAGCGGACCTCGCCGGCGCGCTCGCGTATCTGCGCTCGCTTCAGGCGGCAGATCGTTCCCGCCTCGCGGTGTTCGGATTCTGCCGCGGCGGCGTGCACGCATTGATGGCCGCGACCGCGCATGCGGACCTGCGCCTCGCGATCATTTTTCATGGGTTCGCGTTCCGGCCCGTACGCGCGCGCCCCGGGCTGCAGCCCTACGATCTTGCGCAGAAGATCGCCGTCCCGACGCTGATCCTTCACGGCACGCAGGATGAGCAGGCGCCGATCGAAGGCATGCGCCGGCTGCAAGAGCGCGTGCGCGAGGCCGGCAGGCCGATCGAGTTCAGATACTACGAAGGCGCGCGCCACGGCTTCGCCGTGCGCACGCATCCGGGCTACGACGCGCCTACCGCGCAGGCGAGCTTCGCCGAAGCGCGGAAATTCATCGACGCGCACTTCGGATTGCAGAGTCGCCGATGAAGCGCCCCGACCTTCCGGACCGGATGCTGGTCTGGATCGTCGGCGCGGCCGCGCTGGCGATCGCGGCGTGGTTCGCGTTGCGTCCGGCCCTGCGGATTTCCTGGAGCACGCCCGGAAGCCCGGAGCTGTATCTCGCCGGCGTGCTCGGCGCGCTGCTTCTTCTGGTGTCGATGGTGTTCGTAGTGGTAAAGCGTTCCGGACACGGCGCGCTCGCGCCCGCGTGGTTCATCGCGCACATCGTCTGCGGTACGCTGGGAACCGTGCTGGTCGTGGTCCACTCCGCGGGTTTCCTGCGCCGGCCGCCGGCGTTGCTGTTCCTCGCCCTGCTCGGCTTGATCGTGCTCGGCGTGTGGGCACGCGTGCGCCTCTCCGCGCGAATGGCTGCCACGTTCGCGACCAAGCAGCGCGGCTTTGTCCCGGCCGGAGGCGCGAGCCGCACTGCGCTCGCTGCAGTCATCGAGCGCAAGCGTTCGCTGCTTGCGTCGCTCGATCCCGCCGCGCAGGAAGCTACGTTCTCGCCTACGCTCATCCACTGGGTTTGCTCGCCGTTCGCCAGCCTGCACTACGCGCGCCTTGTCCGGGAAGAAAACGGCCTGACCGGAACGCGCGCGTCGGTTGGTGCGCAGCAGGCGTGGTGGCGGCCGCTGCACCTCGCGCTCGCGTATCTGTTCGTCTTGGGTTTGGTGATCCACGTCATCACGGTCACGTTCTTTGCCGGCTACGTCGCCGGCGGCGAACCGATCACCTGGTGGCACCTGACGGCATGGTAGCGATGGAACGCCTCTCGCTGATGATCGACCTGGAGCGCTGCATCGGCTGCAAGAGCTGCGAGGCTGCGTGCAAGCAGGAGCACGGGCTGGGGCCGGGCGAGTACCGCAACAAGGTCGTATGGCTCGGCGATGCAAGTGGCGCCGCGCTCGACTTCCTCACGGTCACCTGTCAGCACTGCGAGCGGCCCGCTTGTCTGCGCGCGTGTCCGGTCAATCCGAAGGCGATCGTCAAGGATCCGGCGACCGGCGTCGTCAGCGTCGTCGAAGACCGCTGCACCGGATGCGGCGAATGCGTGATCGCGTGCCCCTACGGCGCGATGGGCTACGACCGCGTCGACCATCATGCCGTCAAGTGCGACCTGTGCACCGATCGCCGCGCCGCGGGCGGAACGCCGGCGTGTGCCAGCGTATGTCCCGGACACGCAATCACGTTCGGCACGCACGCCGGGCATCTTGCGAAGGCCGGGGCGGACGGCCGTCGGGTGCGCGACCACGATCATTTCCTGATGGGCCCGGCGACGGTCTATCTCGACCGGCTGCCGCGCGAGAGCGCGGCGCCGGGGATCGCGTACGGCGACGCAGTGCAAGATCGCGTGCGGCCGGCGATGATGAGCCAGGCGCTTGCAAGCGACAGCGACACGGCCGGGTTCCCGTATCGGCTGCCGCGCGAGGAGCGCAAGGCCGACCGCGTATTGCCAGGCGGCTGCAACATCTGCTTCAACTCCTGCTCGACCAAGTATCACTTTCAGGGCGAGCGGCTGGTGCAGGTCACCGGCAACGAGGAGGATCCGGTGCTGCGCGGCAAGATCTGTCCCAAGTCGCAGCTCGCGCTGCAGCTGCACAATAATCCGCGGCGGCTGACGCGCCCGCTGAAGCGCGTCGGCGCGCGCGGCGAAGGACGCTTCGAGCCGATCTCCTGGCAGCAGGCGCTGGACGAGATCGCGGCAAAAATGAAGTCGCTGCGCGAGCAATGGGGTCCGGAGGCGCTGGCGATTTTCGCCGGCACGCGCACCGGCACGATCAGCAAGAACGGCATCATCAAGATCTTCGCGCAGATGTGGGGCACGCCCAACGTCGAGGGCACCGATCCGTTCTGCGCTGCGAGCAAGCACGTGGCGTACGAGCTGACGCAGGGCAACGGCACATGCCCGAACAGCTATACGGCCCGCGACCTGGGGAGCGCCTCGCTCTACGTCTATTTCGGCGAAAACCAGGCCGAGGCGCGGCCGGTGTACTTCGGCATGATCAACGACTGGCGCATCACGAACCGCGCGCGCATGGTGGTCGTCGACCCGCGCTACACGGTCACCGCGAGCAAGGCCGACCGGTGGCTGGCGATTCGCAGCGGCACCGACCTTGCGCTGGCGCTGGCGCTGGCGCACGAGATCCTCGCGAAAGGCCTGCACGATCTGCCGTTCTGCGAGCGCTGGGTCGAAGGCTGGGAGCGCTGGCGCGACTTCATCTTCGAGCGCGGCTATTCGGCAGAGTGGGCCGCTCCGCTCACCGGCATCGCTGCGGTAGAAATCCGCAAGCTCGCCGCGGAAATCGCCACGGCGGAAGGCTGCGTGCTGTTTGCGAGTCGCGGCATCAACCAGCACACCAACGCGGTGCAGACCAACCGCGCGCTGATGTTCCTCGCCGCGATCACCGGCAACTGGGGCCGGCCCGGCGGCGCGTACCTGAACCTCTCGATCGGCGCGCCGCTGTCGGCGAATGCGCCGGCGAACCGGCGGCACGTGCCCGAGCGGCCGATGATACGGCGCAGTCCCGCCGGCTGGATCGACGCGATGCGCACGGAGCGCCCGTATCCGGTCAAGGCGCTGGTCTGCTGCAACAACCCACTGTCGAACTGGCCGAGCCAGCAGGCCGCGCGCGAAGCGTTCCTCGCGCTCGACCTGCTGGTGCACGTCGAGCTGTTCGAGAACGAGACTTCGGCGTACGCGGATTACGTGCTGCCCTGCGCGACCGGCATCGAGAAGGGCGACATCGGCCGCTCGACGGACGACCGTCGCGTCGTCTGGATCGACAAGATGATCGAGCCGCCGGGCGAGGCGAAAACCGACGACTGGATCTGGATCGAGCTCGGCAAGCGCTTCGGCTACGACGACGTGCTGCAGGAGCGCTACAAGGACCCGGCGCTGTTCTGGGACGAGATGTGCATCGGCAACGACCAATTGCGCGGCATCACGCAGAAGCGGCTGCACTCGGTGCCGTGGCGCTGGGTGCGCTTTCCGGTGGCGCAGGAAGGCGATGCCGAGCAGGAAACGCTGTTTCTAGAAGGCACGTCCGCGCCCGGCCATCCCGGCAAGCGGTTTCCGACGCCGAGCGGCAAGCTCGAGTTCTACACGGCGGCAATGGAAGAGAAGTTCGGCGTGATCGGCCTTTCGGCGCTGCCCGAGTTCTACAGCGATCGCGAGCAGCTGCTCGACATGCCGTATCTCGAAGTCGCGCACGGCGACGACGAGCTGGGCGTCCTCACGCCGTTCAACAAGGGGCGGACGGGTGTCTCGCCGGTGACGATCTGCGCGCCCGGCGCCGATTCTCCGGGCGCACGGCTGCGCGAGCGCGGGTTCGACCTGGAGCTGCTCACGGGGCGGCCGCCCGCGCCGCATTTCCACAGCTGGACGCACTACGCGTGGCAGGCGCAGGAAATGTGGTCGGACCTGTATGTCCAGATCCACCCGGCAGCCGCTGCCCGCGCCGGCATCGCCGACGGCGAGCGCGCCCGGGTCGAGACCGCCCACGGCGCGATCGAGGCAGTCGCCTGGATCACGCCGAACATCCGCGAGACCAGCGTGTTCGTGCCGATCGGCTGGGGCGAGCGCCAGCCGTTTCATCCCTGGCGCTCGGTGAACTTCCTCACCGACCGGACACAGCGCGATCCGATCTCCGACCAGACCAACCTGAAGACGCTGCTGTGCCGCGTCAGCAGGGCCTAGCGCTGTCAACTAGTTGACAGCGCCGGACCGTGCGCCCGCGTATCGTTCGCGCATGAAAAAAGCCGGCTTCAAGCGACACGTCTTCGTCTGTCTCAACGAGCGCGCCCCCGATCATCCGCGCGGGTGCTGCATGGCCCGCGGCTCGGAGGAAGTCTTCAAAACGCTGAAGGTAGGCGTGAAGAAGGCGGGTCTGAGCGACGAGGAAGTGCGCATCAACCGCGCCGGCTGCATGGAGCACTGCGAATACGGCCCCACGGTCGTCGTCTACCCGGAGGCGGTCTGGTACCACGTGCCCACGGCCGAGGACGCCGAGGAGATCCTGCGCGAGCACGTCATCGGCGGAAAAGTCGTCGAGCGCCTGCTCATGGACCACATCATCTAGAAGGAAGGAATTCGCACATGGCTGAAGCAGCGCTGAAAGAGAAGGTCGTCGACCGCTACAAGTCGGTGGAGGACGCGTACCGCTCGCCGACCAAGAAGCTCGGCAAGGAGTATTTCGTCATCGACTGCGACCGGCACATCATCGAGCCGCCCGAGGCGTTCACGAAGTACCTCGACAAGGAATGGGAGCACATGGCGCCCAAGCCCATCACGGACAACCGCGGCGCGCCGCGCCTGCTGATCGAAGGCCGCGTCTACCAGAAGATGAGCGGATGGGGCCCCGGCCGCACCGAAGGCTGCGGCGACCAGCGGCCGCGCGGCGAGGGACTCTCCTACCAGCACGCGCACGAGCATTGCTACCAGTACCGCGACACCGACATGGATCTGTCGGGAATCGACTGCGCGGTCTGGTTTCCGACGCTCGGCCTGTTCACGCCCGACATCCAGAACTGGGATTTCCAGTACGCGGTGATGCGAGCGCTGAACGACTGGACCGCGAAGGATTTCGCCACCGGCAAGCGCCACCTGTGGTGCGTATCGATCCCGCTGAACCCGAAGTGGGCGGTGGAAGAGATCAAGCGCTGCAAGAAGCTCGGCGCGACCGCGGTCTGGATGCGCCCCAACGTGATGCAGGGCGTGCGCTACTGGAACGAGGATTGGGACATCGTGTGGAAGACGATGACCGACCTGGGGATGGCGCTGCTGTTCCACGAGGCGACCGGCACCTACAACGCCACCCACAGCACCGACTACAAGTACGACCGCTACTGGATCGCGCACGCGATGTCGCATCCGCTCGAGATGGCGGCCTCGATCGCCGGCCTGATCGGCTACGGCGTGCTCGAGCGCCATCCGAAGCTGAAGATCCTGTTCGCCGAGGCCGGCGCGACGTGGGTGCCGTACCTGCTGTTCCGCCTCGACAATCACTACACCGCGCGCCCGAAGGAGATGATCGGACTGACGATTCCGCCGTCCGAGTATTTCAAGCGCCAGTGCGTGATCTGCTCGTTCGAGCCGGAGGAGGCGCTGCTGCGCGAGACGATGGACTGGTTCAAGGGCGAGAACATGGCCTGCACGAGCGACTATCCGCACTGGGATTCGAGCGGCGTGTCGGGCGTGGTGCGCTACCTGAAGAACTATCCCGACATCGACGAGCAGACGCGGATCAATTTCTTCTCGCGCGCGGCGATCGATGCGCTCGGGCTGAAGGGATAATGTAGCGACGCGGTCCTGACAGGAGGGAGCGATGTTGCGTCTGGCGTGCGCAGTGGTGCTGCTCGCCGCATTCGCGAGCGCGGTGGCGCAGGAGAAGAAGTTTCCCGCGCGGCCGATCGACATGATCGTCAACTTCGGCCCGGGCGGAGGCGCCGACGGCCTGGGGCGGACGGTGGCGAAACTCGCCGAGCCGGTGCTCGGCGTGCCAATTCCGGTCGCGAACGTCGCCGGTGCTTCGGGTAACGCCGGACTCGCCAAGGTGCTCGGCAGCACGCCCGACGGCTACACGATCGGCACCATGACGGGCCTGACGATCGCCGCATGGATCAGCGGCCTGGGCACCATGAAGGTCAGCGATTTCACGGTGCTCTCGGTGTCGCAATCCTCGCCCTCGATGCTGTTCGCGCCGCAGGGCAGCAAGATCCAGAGCTACAAGCAGCTGCTCGAGATGGCGAAGGCGACTCCCGGAAAGATCCGCGTCGCAACCGCCGGCTACGGCACGCTCGACGACGTCGCGATCAAGTACCTGGCAACGAAGGGCGCGCCGATGACCAACGTGCCGTTCGCCAAGCCTGGCGAGCGCTATGCGTCGCCGCTCGGCGGCCATAGCGAGCTGCTGTTCGAGGAGCCGGGCGACGTCGTGAGCTTCCTCGAGTCCAAGCAGTACCTGCCGCTGGTCGTGTTCGGCCCGAAGCGCCATCCCGCATTCCCGAACACGCCGGCCTCCGGCGAGTTCGGCCACGAGATCGACCTGCCGAACTGGCGCGGCATCGTCGCCTCCGCCAAGGTTCCTCTGCCCATCGTCACGGCGCTGGACCAGGCGGTGCAGAAGGCGCTCGAGTCGCCCGAGTGGAAGAAATTCTGCGCGGAAACCTATACCTGCGTCGAGCGCATGGACCACAAGCAGAGCCAGGCCTTCGTGGAGAAGAATTTCCGCGAGGTGCAGGCATTCATGAAGCAGTTCGGGCTGGTCAAGTAGCGAGCCGGGGCGGCCTGGCGCATGGCCGTCTCCCCGCGGGCCGCCCTCGGCGTCGCTTGGCCGCTCGCCGCGGCAGCAGGGTCCGGCGTGCTTGCGTTCTCCTACGTCGCGCCGGGGGTCGACCTCGCCGCGATGACACGCGGTGTCATCGGACCTGCGACCTGGCCCAAGGCGATGTTGCTTTGCGCAGCCGCCGCGGCGGCGCTGCTCGGGTTGATCCGGCTGCTCGAGCTGCTTTCGCTGCGCCTGGCGCGCGAGCCGGCCGTCGATCAGACCGACTATCACGAGGCGCGCTCGATCGGAGCCATCGCGCTTCTGGTCGGCTATGGCGTCGCGATTCCGTTCGTCGGCATCGCCTGGGCGACGCCGATCTTCCTCGCCGGCTGGCTGCTGCTCGGCGGCCTGCGGCGGCCGCTGCTGATCGGCCTGACCTCGATCCTCGGCACGCTCGGCATCCTGTACTTCTTCGTCAAGGTGTCGCTGATGCCCCTGGATCGAGGCAAGGGGATCTTCGAGCAGGCGACGGTCGCGCTCTACCGGCTGCTCGGCATCTACTAGCCGATGGACGCGCTCGCCGCATTCGCGCAGGGACTCGTCGTAGCGCTGCAGCCGCTGCACCTCGGCGTGATGGTGATCGGCGTCCTGATCGGCGTGATCGCCGGCGCGCTTCCCGGGATCTCGTTCGTCAACGCGATGGCGATCGCGCTGCCGTTCACCTACATGATGTCGCCGCTGGTCGCGATGATGTTCCTCGGCGGCATCTACGTCGGCGGCGTGTTCGGCGGCTCGATTTCCTCGCTGCTGCTCAACATTCCGGGGGACCCGGACTCGCTGCCGAGCTGCTGGGACGGCTACCCGATCTCGCAGCGCGATGGCCCGCAGCGCGCGCTCTCGATCGCGATCACCGCGAGCGCCGTCGGCGGACTCTTCAGTGCGTTCCTGCTCGCCTTTGCGTCGCCGCCGTTCGCGCGCTTCGCGCTCACGTTCGACCAGCCCGAGTTCTTCGCCGCCACGGTGCTCGGGCTGGTGAGCGTGCTCGCGATCTCGAAGGGACAGCTGCTGATGTCGCTGATGTCGCTGTTTTTCGGCGTTGCGATCGGCGCCATCGGCACCGACCCGCTGTACGGCGTACCCCGCCTAACGTTCGGCTTCGACCTGCTCGCGAACGGCATCGAGTTCACCGTGGTGATGATCGGTCTGTTCGCGCTCGGCGAAGTGCTCGACTACGCGTCGCAGCGGATCCGCCCCGACTTTGGCGTGAAGGAAAAAGCCCGCATGACGATCCTCAGCCTGCGCGATCTGTGGGCGCTGCGCTTCTCGATCGGGCGCGGCACCGCGATCGGCAGCGTAATCGGCGTGGTCCCCGGCGCCGGCGCCGCGGTGGGCGCGCTCGTCGCCTACGGCATCGAGCGCCAGGTCAACAAGCGCCGCGATGAGTTCGGCACCGGCGTCGAGGACGGGCTTGCGGCACCCGAGGCCTCGAAGAACGCCACGACCGGCACCGCGCTCATCCCGCTGCTCACGCTCGGCATCCCGGGGAGTGCCGGCGCGGCGATCATGCTCGCCGCGCTGATGCTGCACGGCGTGCAGCCCGGTCCGAACCTGTACACCAAGGACCCGGGCATGTTGTACGCGATCTTCGCGAGCTTCACGCTGGCGAACGTATTCATGGTCATCGTCTCGGTCGGCGTGGCGCGCTTCTTCGGCACCATGATGCGCGCGGACCCCGCGATCATTTGCGCGTTCATCGTGATCTTCAGCGTGGTGGGCGCATTCGGCGTGCGCAACAACATCGCCGACGTCTATCTGTGCCTGGTATTCGGAGTGCTCGGCTTCTACATGCGGCGCTTTGGCTTCCCCACGGCGCCGATGGTGCTCGGGGTAATCCTCGGACCGCTCGCAGAGGGCTATTTCATGACCTCGATGGCGAATTACGCCGATGACTGGACCGTGTTCTTCACGCGGCCGAAGAGCGCGTTCCTGATGGCGCTCGCGGCGGGCTTCGTGCTGTGGGCACTCGGGCCCGAGCTGCGCCAGCTGGCGCGGCGCCTCGTCGATGGACGCCGGCGCTAACCTGGCGCTCGCGTTCGCCTGGTGCGTGCTGGCCGGGTTCTTCATGTCGGCAGGCGCCGGCGGCGGCGGGATCCTCGCCGGCATCGGGCACATCTCGATCCTCGGCGTCACCGACCCCAACATGATCAAGGTCGCGAACCAGATCCTCGAGTTCACGAGCCGGCTGGTTTCGGTGCCGCTCTACCACCGGCAGAAGCGGCTGGTCTGGAGCCTCGCGCTCAGCTTTGGCATCGGCGCGCCGTTCGGCGCGGCCGCAGGGTCCTGGTTCTCGAAGACGTATCTCTCGGACATGGCCGTCTACCGGCCTGTATTCGGGCTGCTGGTAGCGCTGGTCGCCGCGCGCGTGCTCTACGAAGGCTGGTTCAAGGCGCCGCGCAAGCAGGCGGCGCCCGACGGCAGCCATCCGCGCACCGTGAGCTTCGGCTGGCGCAGCGCACGCGTGCGCTTCGGCGGACAAGACCTCGAGTTCAATCCGTGGGCCGCCGCGCTCGGCGGCTTCGCGATCTCGTTCGTCGGCTCGGCGATGGGCGTAGGTGGCGGGTTTCTGGTGACGCCGTTCATGGCGAGCATGCTGCTGTTCCCGATGTTCCTCGTGGTCGGCACCGGCCTGGTTGCGCTGATGATCCCGCTCACCGTCAGCGTGCTCACCTATCTCGCGCTGGAAGTCGGGATGGATTGGAAGCTGATCGCGGTGGAAGTGCCGGGAATTCTGGTCGGATCGTTCCTCGGACCCGCGCTCAACCGCTACCTGAACGAGAAAGCGCTCAAGACCTTCGTCGCCGTCGTCCTGCTTGCGATCGGCCTCTACTACCTCGTGTACTGAGCCCGGCCACCTATAATCGCGCGCATGCTGCGCAAGGCAGACGCGCGCCCTACTGGCCACCTCGACGTGCTCGGCTCGATCCCGCCCGCGTACCGCCAGGCGGTGCTCGAGCAGTGCGAGCGCCGTCACGTAGCCAAAGGCAAGACCCTCTGGTCGCAGGGCGAGCCTGCCGACTGCGTGGCGTTCCTGTTCTCCGGCAAGGCGATGTCGTCCTACCAGAGCCGCAACGGCAAGACCGGCACCACCGGCTTCTGGCGCGCCGGCGACCTGCTCGGCGCCGGCGACATGGGCGGCTCGACCACGCGCCACATGACGGTGCGGTGCATGGAGCCGTGCGTGATCTACACGCTGCCGTTCGAGCGCTTCAACGACCTGGTGCTGCGTTTCCCGGAGCTCGCGCAGGCGATGATCCGCGCAATGTCGGTGCGCCTGCGCTGGGTGTCGCTGCTCGCGGTGACGCTCGAGACGCAATCGGCGTTCGAGCGCATCTGCGGCGTGCTGATCGCGCTCTCGGAGTGCTTCGGCGTTCCCGGCGAGGACGGCGTGCTGATCGATCTCAAGCTGACGAATGACGACCTGGCGGCGCTCGCCGGCGTGTCACGCCAGTTCACCAATGCGACGCTGCAGGACCTGCGCAAGCGCGCGCTGATCGGCGGCCGCGGGCACCGCGTCGTCGTCACGCGCCCGGGCGGGCTGGAGGCGCTCGCGCATCACGCGTGAGCGGCGCGCGCTAGCGCGCGGAATGGCCGGTGAGCTTGACCTCGACCTTTTCGTGCTGCTCGAGTCCGGCGTAATACGCGCGCAGGATCTGGAGCACTTCTGGGCGCGAGAACTCCGCGGGCACTTCGCTTCCCTCGGAAAGCCATTTGCGCAGCTTCGTGCCTGAAACGAGCAGCCGGTGCTCGTCGGCATGCGGGCAGGTGCGCCCGGAAGCCATCCCGCCGCACTGGTAGCACCAGAACGTCCAGTCGATCTTGAGCGGTTGCGTCTCGAGCGAGCCGCGCGGGATCTCGTCGAAGATCTTGTGCGCGTCGAACGGCCCGTAGTAGCTGCCGACGCCCGCGTGATCGCGCCCGACGAGCAGGTGCGAGCAGCCGTAGTTCTGGCGAAACAGCGCGTGCAGCAGCGCTTCCCTCGGACCTGCGTAGCGCATGTCGAGCGGATAGCCCGACTGGACGACGGTGTCCGCGCGGAAGTACTTGTCGATCAGCACCGCGATCGCTTTCGTTCGCACGTCGGCCGGGATGTCGCCGGCCTTGAGGTTGCCGAGCAGCGAATGCACGAGCACGCCGTCGCACACCTCGATCGCCACCTTGACGAGGTACTCATGCGAGCGGTGCATCGGGTTGCGTGTCTGGAACGCGGCGACCTTCGACCAGCCGAGCGCGGCGAACTTCTCCCGGGTCTGCGCCGGGGTCATGAAGAGCGCGCCATAGTGCGAGCGGAACCCGCCGTCGGAGAGCACCTGCACCGGGCCGGCCAGGTTCACCTCGCCCTGCTGCATGACCATTGCCACGCCGGGGTGCTCTGCGTCGGTCGTCTTGAACACCGCCTTGCATTCGTGCGCCCGGTCGATCGGGTACTTCTCGCTGAGCTTCATCACAGCGAGGATCGAGCCGTCGTCCGGATCGGCGAGCGCGATCTCGGCGCCGACCTGGAGCGACCCGGCCGCCTGCCGGTTGGTCGAGAGCGTGATCGGGATCGGCCAGAAAAGGCCCTCGGCCAGCCGCATCTCGTCGCAGGTGCCTTTCCAGTCCGCCTGCGTCATGAACCCGTCGAGCGGAGTGAAGCCGCCGATGCCGAGCATGATCAGGTCGCCGCGCTCGCGCGACGAGACCCGAATCTTCGGCAGCGTCTCGGCGCGCCGCCGCTCCTCTGCGATTCGCTTGTCGTCGACCTGCAGCGCTTTCAGGCCGCGGCCGCCGTGAGGGGGAACAAGTCCGGACATCAACGATCTCCCTGTGACAGCGCTACCCTAGCACGCGCTGCGCGCCTGCCGAACGAAAAAACTGAAGCGGCGATAAACGAAATGCTGGCCTAGCTGCAGGAAGGCGCGATGTCGGGCGGCGGCATGACGATCCGCCCTTTCTCGTCCCGCTCGAGCTTTGCGCACGTGTCGCGATAGCTCGCCGGCAAATGCTGCGCGAGCTCGGGCAGGCACGCCAGCTCGAGCGCCGGCAGGTATTCGCACTGCAGGTGCTCGGTGAACGCCATTCCATGGCGCGTGTAGTTCGGCCCGACGAAGAGCCCGGAATGCTCCAGGCCGACGAGCGCCTCGGAGATGCCGAGCGTGCCGCCGAGATGCGACTGGCTGACGAACGGCTCGGCGAACACGATCCGCAGGCGCGACTCTTCGAGCATGCGCTTCCAGCGCTGCTCCACGCCGACCGCCGCAAGCCCGAAGTTGCCCGGGTGCTGCTGCGTGTTCGGACCGCATTGGCTCAGCATTTCGCGCGCGAGTCGCCCGAGCTTCGCCCGCAGCTCGCTCGACATCGCCACGTCCTTGCCGCCGAGGCGGAGCGTCAACGTCTCCTGCGCCGCCGCCGTTGCAGCACAGAGCGCAATCGTTGCGGCGAGCAATGCGCGAAGGGCGGCCATCCGTTCCCTATTCTAGCTACGCCAGGAGAATGCCGATCGAGACGGTCACCAGCAGCAGCAGCGTGAACTGGCGGAAGCGTGCGTCGTTGAAGCGGGAAAAAAGCCGGGTACCGGCGAAGAGCCCGCAGAAATATCCGGGCGTAAGAATCAGCGCAACCCAGGCGCTTCGCAGGTCGAGCACCTCCCTCGTCCAGAGCATCACGAGCGCAGCGAGCGAGATGCCGACCAGGTAGAAGGTCAGGTTCGCGCGCGTCGTGGCAACCGGATCCGACCCGGAAAGCAGATAGAGAATCACCGGGGGTGCACCGATGGCGATCGCGCCGGTCATCGTGCCGCTCAACGCGCCGAGTGCAACCGACGTGCCGAGGCGGTGCGGACCGCTGTAGCGCCAGCCGCTCAGCATGAGAAGCGCGCACACGATCACGGCGGCGGCGATCGCGCGGCGCAGCGTGAGCGCGTCCGCCATGACCAGGATGTAGCCGCCCACAGGGATCATTACGCAGGCGGCGGCAATAATGGGGCCGATCAGCGGCCACCGCACCAGCTGGCGGGTTTGCCACAGCATCGGCATTGCCGCGATTCCCTCGAGCAGCAACGTAACCGGAACCGCGACTCGCGGCCCGAGCAGCAGCGCCAGCGGCGGCGCCATGACCATCGCTCCGCCGAAGCCAGTGATGCCGCGAATCACGCCCGCGGCGAGGGCAACGAGGCCCGCGAGGACGAGCGTCTCGGGCGAGAACGAATGCACCGGGCGGAGGATAGCCTACTGTCCGTTGCGTGATGGGCAGCATCGCAAAACCGGGCTCGACGAAGACCACTGCGAAGCGAAAACTCGATTGCTCCCTACGTCTGGCAGACGCGCACAGGAGGCGCGAAGTCGTCGTCGCAATTGGCATCAGCGATGGCGGCCGGCCGTTCCCGCGCGTCGGCAAGGGGCCCATCACGACCTGAAGCTGGATTCGCGCTCAGGCGCTCGTGCTCACGTGCGCAGGAAACCGCCGTCGACCGCGATGGTTTCCCCGGTGATGAAGCCCGCAACGTCGGAGACGAGAAATACCGCGAGCAGCGCGACATCGTCGAGCGCGGCGAATCTGCCGAGCGGAAACCGTGCGAGCAGCCGCTGCCGCATCTCCGCAGTCAGCCGGTCGCGCACCATGTCGGTCTCGAGCACCGCGGGCGAGATCGCGTTGACGCGAATCCCGAACTGCGCGAGATCGCGGCCGAGACCTTTCGTCATCGCGACGACGCCGGCCTTGGTGGCGCCGTACCACACGTTGCCGATCGCCCCGCCGCCCTTCTCGGCCGAAACCGAGGCGATGTTGAGGATCGATGCGCCGGCCCGCGTGCGCATTGCCGGAATGGCGGCCTGCACGCAGTTGAAGACGCCGGTCAGATTCACCGCTATGAGCCGGTCCCATTCTTCGCCGCTGGTCTGCTCGGACGGGCCTGCGGCAAGCAGGCCTGCGTTGTTGACCAGGATGTCGAGACCGCCGTGGTCCCGCCCGATTCGTTCGATCGCGGCCCGCACGGCGGCGCGGTCCCGCACGTCCATCCGCAATGCCGCGCCCTCGCTGATGTCCGCGGCGTAGACGATCGCCCCCTGCTCGGCGAGCCGCGCCGCAATCTGGGCGCCGACGCCGCGCGCCGCGCCGGTGACGAGCGCAACTTTCTCATCGAGGCGGATCTCCACGGGATTGCGCTCTATGCCGAGAACGTCATCTCGGTGCCCGCAAAACGCACATGCGCGTACTCGATGTCGTCGCGCGAGCCGAAGAAGCGGATCAGTTCGTGGAGCGGCGTGGTGCGGTACTCGTACTGCGGAGCGCGCTTCTTCAGCGGCTCGAGCAGCGGCTTGTCGTAGAACGCGGCGAGCAGCAGATCCTCGTCCGGAACCGATGCGCCGAGCGTCTTGCGCAGCCGCGGAATCCAGGGTTCGATGTGCTCGCCGGGCCGCTCGGTCACAAGATCGCCGGGCTGGATGCCGGCGCGCTCGAGGAATTCGTCCGACGGCTGCGCGGCGAGCCGCCCGTAGTAGCCCATTGCGTACTTGCGGATCTCGTCCGGGATCGTCTTGTAGCGCTCGCCCTGCACCACGTTCAACGTGGCCTGCGTGACGATGTACTGCGCGAACGGGCTGACGGCGATCGGGTAGCCGAGGTCGCGGCGCACGCGCGGAACCTCCTCGAGGATCTCGGGCAGGCGATGCTCCATCTGCATCGTCTGCAATTGGGTGCGCAGGTTCGAGATCATGCCGCCGGGAATCTGATGCTCGTAGAGCGCCGGGTCGTACGCGGCGACGCGGCCGAGCGGCTTGCCCTCGCGTTCGGCGACGCAGGTAAAGTAGCCGGCAATCTCCTTCAGCGCCGCGGCATCGAGCGAAGTGCGGAAGCCGAGCCTGCGCGCACGCGCGCCGATGTCCTCGGTTGCGGGCAGCGACGCGCCGTTGCCAAGCGGCTCGCTCGCGGTATATCCGTAGCGAAAGCCGCTCTGCATCGCAATCTCGTATACCTCGGGCGCAAGTCCCGACTGGCAGTGCGAATGCAGCTTCAGCGGCACGCCGCCCGCCGCCTTCACCACCGCCGGAAAAAGCGTCCGACCGCGCTCCGGCGTCAGCAGGCCGGTCGGGTCCTTGATCGAGATGAAGTCCGCCCTCAGCTGCACCAGTTCCCTGGTACGCGCGACGTAATACGCGTCCGTGTGAACCGGGCTCAGCGTGTAGGTCATCATCGTGTTGACCTTCATGCCGGCGGCATGGCCCGAGCGCACCGACGAGGCGATGTTGCGGTTGTCGTTCAGCGCGTCATAGACGGTGAGCACCTCGACGCCGAGCCGGGCGAACACCTGCGAATTGAGCTCGACGATGTCGTCCGGGAAAAGCTCGAACGTGTACAGGCTCTGCCCGCGCGTCAGCGCATCGCACGGCGTCTCGAGCCGCTCGCACAGCAGCCGCACGCGGTCCCACGGGTTCTCGTGCAGATAGCGCACGCAGACGTCGAATACCGCGCCGCCGAGGATATTGATGTAGGCATAGCCGGCCCGATCGATCGCTCCCAGGATCGGCGTCATCATCGCGGTCGTCATGCGCGTCGACCACAGGCACTGGTGCGCATCTCGCAGCGTCACGTCGATGAAGTCGAAACGCTTCGATCTCGCGCTCGCCTTCGGCTTCATCCGTCCTCCGGGTCCGGACCGATTACCATCAGCACCTCGCCATATTCGACATGCGCCCCGTTCGCAACCAGGATTTCGGCCACGACGCCACGAGTCTCCGCCGCGATCGAGTTCATCAGCTTCATCACCTCGATGATGCACACGGTCGTGTCGGGCTCGACGTGCCGCCCGACTTCGACGAACGGCTCGGCGTCGGGCCCGGGCGCGCGGTAGAACGTGCCGACCATCGGCGAGCGGACGAGGCGCGCATCCGGCGCGAACGTTCGCCCGGGTACGCTGGACGATGACGGCGCAATCGCTGCACTCGCGGCAGCCACAGGCGGCGCGCTCGCATCTGCGGAAGCGCCGTTCCTGCGCTTCAGCTGCACCTCGATCTCGCCGACCTTGAGACGAAACTCGGAGAAGCGGGTCGATTTGACCAGCTGCACGATCCGCAGCACGTCTTCGTAGGTCAGGCTCTCTTTTCGCATAGGCGCCACCGCCGGGCGATGCATCATTGCACGGCCGGGGAAATGGTGGCAATAATGACACTGGTCCTTTCACTTTCCGAGAAGCTGGCGGTCCCCAATGTCCGAACCCGTCATCATCACCGTCGCGATCACTGGCGCCGTGCCGAAGAAAAAAGACAACCCGGCGGTCCCGGTCACGCCCGCAGAACAGGTCGAGTCCACGCAGCAGGCGTTCGAAGCCGGCGCCGCGCTCGTCCACATCCACGTTCGCAATCCGGATGAGTCTCCGGGCTCCGACCCGGAGATGTACGGCCGCGTGCAGGAAGGCGTGCGCAAGCATTGCCCGGGCATGATCGTGCAGTTTTCCACCGGCGGCCGCGGCCGCGAGCAGGCGAAGCGCGGCGCGATGCTCTACCTCAAGCCTGACATGGCGTCGCTCGCCACCGGCTCGGTGAACTTCCCGACCGCGATCTACGAAAATCCTCCGGACTTCGTCGAGGGCCTGGCGAAAGCGATGCTGGAGAACGACATCAAGCCCGAGGTCGAAGTGTTCGACCTCGCGATGCTCTATAACGCGGCCACCCTGGTGAAGAAAGGCCTGCTGAAGGACCCGCCGCACGTGCAGTTCGTGATGGGAATCACCAACGCGATGCCGGCGCGCAAATCGATCTTCGATTTCCTGCGCTCTGAAATGAAGGAAGTGCTGCCGCGCGCCACCTGGGTCGCAGCGGGCACCGGACGCTTCCAGTGGGAAGTCAACAAATGGTGCCTGGAAGCGGGCGGGCACGTCCGCACCGGGCTCGAGGACAACCTGAAGATCGAGTCCGACCGGCTCGCGGCGAGCAACGCCGAGCTCGTGAAGAAGGTCGTCGATCACTGCGAGCGCTACGGCCGCCGGCCGGCGACGGCGAGCGAAGCGCGGCAGATTCTCGGCCTGAGGCCTGCGTAGGAGCACGTCCTGGAGGACACCTCCGGAGACGTGATCGGATGAGATCCGGTTCCTGCGTCTTCGTGATTTTCGGCGGCACGGGCGATCTGATGCGCCGCAAGCTGCTGCCGGCGCTGTTTTATCTTGCGCACAACAAGCTGCTGCCCGGCAAGCATGCGATCCTGGCGGTTGCACGGGACCGGACGCTGACGGAGGCCCAATTCCGCAAGTGGGCTCGCAGTGCACTAGCGGATGCGGGATTGCTGGCTAAGCAAGGCAGCCGCAACTGGTGCGACGCCTGCGTGCACTATCAGCCGGCCGACGCAGGCAATGCCGCGGACTACCAGGCGCTCGCCGCACGCATCGCCGGCATCGAGCGTCGCCGCGGGATGCAGGGCAACCGGATCCTGTACCTGGCGCTGCCGCCCGGCGCCTTTAGCGGCACCATCGAGGCGCTCGCCGAAGCGGGTCTGCATCGAAGCAAAGGCTGGACGCGACTCGTCATCGAAAAGCCTTTCGGACACGATCTGGCGTCGGCAAGGCGCCTGAACGCGCTGGTGCACCGGCATTTCGACGAAACGCAGGTGTACCGGATCGACCACTACCTGGGCAAGGAAACCGTGCAGAACCTGCTCGCGTTCCGCTTCGGCAACGCGCTGTTCGAGTCGGCATGGAATCGCGATCACATCAGGAGCGTGCAGATCACCGTCGCGGAAGCGCTTGGCATCGAGGGCCGCGGCGGCTACTACGAGCAGACGGGCGCGCTGCGCGACATCGCGCAGAACCATCTCACCCAGCTGCTGACGCTGACCGCGATGGAAGTGCCGGCCGCGTTCGAAGCCGACAGCATCCGCTTCGAAAAGATCAAGGTGCTGCGCTCGGTCGCGCCGATTCGCAACGCGGACGTGGTGTTCGGCCAATACGCGCCGGGCAGGCAGAATGGAAAAAGATTGGCCGGCTACCGTGACGAGTCGGGCGTCGCGCCGAGCTCCGCCATCGAGACGTTCGTTGCCCTGCGGCTGCAGATCGAGAACTGGCGCTGGCAGGGGGTACCGTTCTACCTGCGCACGGGCAAGCGGCTGCCGCAGCGGCGCACGCAGATCGCGATCCATTTCCGCAGTCCGCCGGTGGCTCTTTTCCCGGCCACGGACGGGCGTGCCTTGAGCACCAATGCGCGCACCAATGCGCTGGTGATCACGTTGCAGCCGGACGAGGGGTTCGATCTGTCCTTCGAAGTGAAATCACCCGGCGAGCATTTCACGCTGCAGACCCAGCACATGGAATTCCGCTATGCGGAGGCGTTCGGCGCCCTGTCGGCCGGCTACGAAACCCTGCTGCTGGAAGTATTGCAGGGCGACCAGACGCTGTTCGTGCACGCCGACGAGACCGAAGCCGCGTGGCGCCTGTACACCCCATTGCTGCGAAAGCGCTCGCCGCCGCATTTCTATCCCGCGGGCAGCTGGGGCCCGGCGGCTGCGGACCGCTTGATCCGGATCCCCGGAAATGCCTGGGTGAACGGCTAATCCTCGTCGTCCTTCCACGGGCGGATTTTCGAGTAGTCGACTTTCTTGTCCGCCTCGCGGCTGCGCTGAAAGAACACGCGCATGACGACGAAATAGGCCAGCACCACGAAGGCCGCCACGGCCAGCACAATCCATACGGTCATGCTCATGCCTAGTTCGCCTTGACGCCGGCCGCTTTGATGACCTTCGCGAGCTTGTCCATCTCGGCGCGCACGAAGCTGTCGAATGCTTCGGGCGTGGACGGCTTGGGCACTGCACCACGCACCGCGAATCGTTCCCGCACCTCCTGGAGAGTCAGCGCGCGGGCGATGTCCGACGAAATCTGGGTCACGATATTGCGCGGTGTCGCGGCCGGGGCGAAGATTCCGTACCACGTATCGAACTCGAAACCGGGAACGCCCGCCTCTGCAATCGTCGGCACATCGGGAAGCACGGCGGAGCGCGCGGCCGGCGTGACTCCAAGCGCCAGCAGCTTGCGGTCCTTGACCAGCGGCAGCGCGAGCCCGACCGGCGAAAAGACAAACGAGATTCGCCCGCCCAGCAGGTCCGTCAGCGCTTCGGGACCGCCCTTGTAGGCGACATGCACTACCTGGATGTCGGCCGCGAGGCGGAATTGCTCGCCGTTGATGTGCATGCCGCTGCCGATCCCCGCGGAACCGAACGTGAGCTGTCCCGGCCGCTGCCGGGCGAGCGCAACGAGCTCTGCAACGCTCGTCATTGCCTGGTTCGGCGCCACCACGAGCACATTCGGAACGCCGGCGATCTGCGACACCCCCACGAGATCGCGCACGTCGTACGGCAGCTTCGGATGCACCGCAGGCGAGATCGCGTGCGCCATCGAGTGCGTAAGCAGCGTGTAGCCGTCGGCGGGCGCCGCAACCACTGTGCTGCTCGCCAGCACGCCACCGGCGCCCGGGCGATTCTCCACCACCACCTGGTGGCCCCACTGCTCGGAGAGCTTCTGGCTGACGATGCGGGCGAGATAGTCGGTCTCGCTACCGGCCGTGAACGCGACGATCATGCGCACCGGCTTGGCCGGATACTGCGCATGCGCGGCGCCGCACACGAAAAACACCGCGAGCGCTATGCTTAGCCATCTCATGCGTCGCCTCCAGTCATGAAGCCAACGATTCGGCCGCTGTCCCGGGCCTGCGGCGCCGAGGTTACCGGACTCGACCTCACTCGTCCGCTCGCGCCCGAAACGGTGCGCTTGCTGCACCAGGCGCTCGGAGAGCGCGGCATCCTGCTCTTTCGCGACGCAGACCTCACCCCGGAGCAGCATATCGCATTCAGCCGGCAGTTCGGGCCGCTGGAATCGCACGTCGTCGGCGAATTCAACCTGCCGGATCACCCCGAGATCTTCGTTGTCTCCAATGTCAAAGAAGAAGGTAAGCTCAAGGGCGCGGTGTACGCTGGGCAGTACTGGCATTCGGATCTGTCGTACATGAAGAAGCCATCGCTCGGCTCGCTGCTGCTCTGCCGCGAGATGCCGGAGATCGGCGGCGACACGATGTGGGCGAACATGGTCCACGCGTACGAATCGCTCTCGGGCGTGATGCAGGCGTTTCTCGGCGGCTTGAAGGCGATCCACGACTACAGCCACGCGTACGACACGTACTTCGCGCATCTCAAGGAGCGCCCGCCACTCACCGCCGAGCAGCGCGCCAAGACGCCTTCGGTCGAGCATCCCATGGTGCGCACGCATCCGGTGACCGGAAAGAAAGCGCTTTACGTGAACCCGGGCTTCACGACCGGCATCGTCGGCATGCCGCGCGAGGAAAGCCAGCCGATCTTGGATTTCTTGTTCCGCCACTCGACGCGGCCGGAATTCATCTACCGCCACAAGTGGCGCGTGAACGACATGGTCTTCTGGGACAACCGCGGCACCATGCACTACGCGCTCGCGGACTACGATTTCTCGGTGCGCCGGCATATGCATCGCACGACGATCGCCGGCGATGCGCCTTTCTGACGCGCGGTGCGCACGCGTTGGTGGAAAAAAAAAACGCCGCGTTGTTCGCGGCGTTTTTCCGTTACCTAGGACTCAATCAGGCAGGAACGAGGTTCCCGTGGCCTTGCCGGCGCCGACGCGCCACGAAGCCCAACAGACCGAGGCCCGCGAGCATCATCGCGTAGGTCTCGGGCTCGGGAATCGGGGGGGTGGTGCCGTTGCCTGCATAACCAGTAACAACGGCGCCTGTGCACGAGGCGGCGAGACATGCAAACCCATGCATCGCAACCGTATACCCAGACGCGTTCGCTGTCAGCACGTCGTCCGATGACAGCCAGTTAGTACCAGCACCACCGTCTAGCGTAAAACTGACTTGAGTAGACCGATGCGAGAAGCCGTCAAAGCTGTCAAACGTTTGGTTGAAGGTACCAAAGCTACTCACGTTCTGAGAGCCACTGCCGGAAACCGGGCCGACCCCATTCCACGCGAGATTGCTAACCAGCCAAGACGTGGCATTTACGTTGACGTCAACCGCGCTGTTTCCTCCGAACGAATACTGGTATATACCGGTTAGAGCTGCGGCGAAACTGATGTTGGCAGTGTCGCTGTCGACCAAATGCACTGTCGCGGTCCCGTACGGTGCAGGATAAGAACTGAGCGCAGTATTTGGGGCGGCGAGGGTATACACAGTATCCGCCACCGCCACGGCGGGAATACTGAACGCCATCGCCGCTGCTATTGGTGCAAGTGCAAGTTTGCGCAATTTCACTTTGATCCCCCTAAATGCCTCGCAATCCCGAGATTCCCAATCCGGCGATGCTTGGCGTGGTTAACCTCTCAAGTTCCTCTTACGGGACCCTGCCCCCGACCGGAAGTACTTGACCTATACCGATGCTAAAGCTCGTCCAGCTCTTCTGTTCTTAAGTAAGTCGAATCGTAAGGCCAATTTAGCTGCGCCTTAGTGAAATAAGTCACATAGAGCGCAGATAAGGTGGAACTGTCCACACAGTATGAGCCCCAAAAGGCCTCATTTGATGAGATGTTGGTCCCGGGTATGCATAGGAGGAATATCCTACCCGCTTAGAATGCAGCTTTCCTCTACGCTCGTCTGGCGTTCTATAACCGCGGTCAACCGCACGCGGCATTGCTCGAGCCCCCCGCATTAGAGGGGGTTGAAGACGATCCCACGACCATCCCGCCAGGGCAGGCTGCTCGACTCGTGCCGAGTTCTTCTAATCGCCACCAGGGCCTTGCTAACGCGTGGTACGCACGCGTTGAACAAAAAAAACGCCGCGTTGTTCGCGGCGTTTTTCTGCTACCTAGGACTCAATCAGGCAGGAACGAGGTTCCCACCAAGGCCTTGCCGGCGCCGCCGCGCCACGAAGCCCAACAGGCCGAGGC
>Ga0075429_100000576_pt1 | contig 28222 bp, 26 predicted proteins | sample RhiMetdeltSRZDD3_FD_75295 | JGI IMG/M metagenome (GOLD analysis project Ga0075429, IMG submission 75295) | Populus rhizosphere microbial communities from Tennessee, USA - Rhizosphere MetaG P. deltoides SRZDD3 | ecosystem: Host-associated > Plants > Roots > Rhizosphere > Soil | place: USA... | reverse complement strand
CAGCGCGAGCGCGACGGTGGTACTGGTGGTCGGCGCCAGGTCGTGGGGACAGGCTTCCTCGGGCACGCCGGCGTCGAGCACCACCGTCGCGGCGCGCGCGAGCGTGGAGTCGCCGTCGCCGGTGATGGCGATCACCGGAACCTGCAGTCGCTGCAGCGCGCTCAGCAGGCCCACCAGCTCGTCGGTCTCCCCGCTCTTGCTCAGCACGATGGCGACGTCGCTCGGTCCCACGACGCCGAGGTCTCCGTGGAGGCTGTCGATCGGATGCAGCCAGGTTGCCGGCGTGCCGGTCGAGGTGAGCGTCGCGGCGATTTTGCGCGCGATGAGTCCGGACTTGCCGATCCCGGTCACGATCACGCGGCCCTTGCTCGACGTGAGCAGCTCCACCGCGCGAACGAATCCGCTTCCCAGGGCGTCGCCGGCGGCCTGAAGCGCATCGGCCTCGAGCCGGAGAACCCGGCGGCCGGCGGCGGTGAGACGCTCGGCGTTCATGGCGCCGTCTCGCCCCGTTCCTGGAGGTATCGCTGGACCGCGGCGTCCCACTCGCCGCGCGCCCGCAGGATCGCCTCCACGATTTCCCGCACCGCTCCGTGGCCCCCCGGCGCCGTGGTCACCCACCTGGCCAGGCTCCTGGCCTCGGGACGACCGTTGGCCACCGTCATGGGCAATCCCGCCCGCCGAAGAATCGGCAGGTCCGGAAGATCGTCTCCCACGTAGGCCAGCTCGTCCCATCCCAACCCCTTTTCGGCCAGCAGTCGCTCCATCGCGGGCAGCTTGCGCGCCTTGTTTTCCTGAATCAGCGTCGGCACTCCGAGCTCCCGGGCCCGAAGCTCGGTGGCTTCGGAGTGGCGTCCGCTGAGCCAGGCCACCTCGATGCCGGTGTACCGGAGCATCGCGAGTCCGAGTCCGTCCTGGATATCGAACCGCTTCAGCTCCACCCGCTGGCCCCCGACCGGCGCGATCCAGATTCCGTTGTCGGTGAGCACCCCATCCACATCGAGGGCCAGCAGCCTGACCCGCCGGGCATCCTCCGGCGTGATCACGCCGGCTCCCGCGCGGCCCGCCAGATGCGCAGCGTCCGCACCAGAAGCTCCTCGAGCCGGTCGAGGGGCCACTGCGTCTCGGCGTCGCTGGGTGCACGCGCCGGATCGGGATGGGTCTCGACGAAGAATCCATCGGCGCCCGCCGCCGCGGCCGCCGCGAGCAGCGCGGGGATATGCTCCCGCGCTCCACCGCTCGATCCGCCGGGGCCCTGACCCGGCTGCTGCACGCTGTGAGTCGCGTCGAAGATCACCGGGACCCCGGTCGCTTGGCGCAGCCGCGCGAAACTCCGGAAGTCCACCACCAGGTCGCCGTACCCGAAAAAGGTCCCCCGCTCCGTGACGGCAAGACTGGTCGATCCACCTTCGCGCACTTTTTCCAGCGCGCCGGCCATCGTCTCCGGCCCCATCCACTGCCCCTTCTTCACATTCACCGGTTTCCCGGTCCGTCCGCAGGCGAGCAGGAGGTCGGTCTGACGGCAGAGAAAGGCCGGGACCTGCAATGCGTCGACGACTTCGGCCGCCAGGGCCGCCTGAGCCGGCTCGTGCACGTCGGTCAGCAGCGGCAGCCCACTCGCGGCCCGGGCCGCCACCAGCAGCTCGAGACCCCGCTCGATGCCCGGTCCCCTGGCGGCAGCGACGCGAGAGCGGTTGGCCTTGTCGAAGCTCGCCTTGAAGCAGACTGCGATCCGGTGACGTTCTCCCAGGGCGGCGAGCCGCTCCGCCACCCTGGGAAGCAGGTCTCCCTCTTCCACGACACAGGGCCCCGCGACGAGAAACGGCCCGGGGCCGAACCGCCATCCACTCACTTCGCCGATTCGATCAGCTCCTGCACCGCGCTGGTTCGCCCGGCGGCTGCATCCGAGTGCCTCCGGGCCGCGCCGATGAAGGAGGCGAAGAGCGGATGCGGCCGGGTGGGCCGGGACTTGAGCTCGGGATGGAACTGGCAGCCCAGGAACCAGGGATGTCCCGGAAGCTCGATGATCTCGACCAGGCCTCCGTCGGGCGACTGTCCCGAGAAGCGGAGTCCATGTTCCGCGAGCAGATCGCGGTACGCGTTGCTCACTTCCCATCGGTGACGGTGGCGCTCGCTGATCTCCACCGAGTTGTAGGCTCGTGCGGCCAGGCTGCCGGAGCGGAGCCGGGCCGGATAGGCGCCAAGCCGCATGGTGCCCCCCAGATCCGACACGTCGCGCTGGGACGCCAGCAGCGAGATCACCGGCGTCTCGCACTCCGGCTCGAACTCGGTGCTGTTGGTGCCGGTGAGGTGACAGACATCCCGCGCGAACTCGATGATGGCAATCTGGAGCCCCAGGCAGATGCCGAAGAACGGGAGGCCGCTTTCCCTGGCGTACCGGACCGCTTCCAGCATCCCGTCGATGCCCCGCACCCCGAATCCTCCGGGCACCAGCAGCCCGTGCTTTCCGTCCAGCAATCGGGCCGCCGCCGCCTGATCGGTGAACTGATCGCTCCCGACCCATTCGATGTCCACGCCCACGTCATTGGGAATCCCGCCGTGCAGCAGCGCTTCCTGGACCGACTTGTAGGCATCGTGGAGATCGGTGTATTTGCCGACCACGGCGATCTTCACCCGGTCCACCGGCCGGAGGATCTTCTCGGTCATCGCCCTCCATGCCGAGAGGTCCGGCTCCCTGGTCTCCAGATTCAGGCGCTCACACACCACCCGGTCGAACCCCTGCTCCAGGAACCGCACCGGGATCTCGTAGATCGACTTCACGTCGGGACTCTCGATCACGCAGCCGAAGTCGACATTGCAGAAGAGCGCGATCTTGCGCTTGATGTCGGCGGAGAGCGAGTGGTCGCTGCGGCACACCAGGACGTCGGGCTGGATCCCGATTTCCATCAGCTCCCGCACGGAATGCTGGGTGGGCTTGGTCTTGAGCTCACCGGCGGCCGCGATGAACGGCACCAGGGTCAGGTGCACGAAGAGCGCATTTTCCCGGCCGACCTCCTGGCGAAACTGCCGGATCGCCTCGAGGAACGGGAGCGATTCGATGTCGCCGACGGTCCCGCCGATCTCGATGATCACGACGTCGAGCCCGGGCGCGGCGTTGCGAATGGCGCGCTTGATCTCGTCGGTGATGTGCGGAATGACCTGCACGGTGGCACCCAGGTAATCGCCCCGGCGCTCCTTGCTGATGACGTTCTGATAGACCCGGCCGGTGGTGATGTTGTTCTGCTGCGAAAGCGCCCGGTCGATGAAGCGCTCGTAGTGCCCCAGGTCGAGGTCGGTCTCGGCGCCGTCGTCGGTCACGAAGACCTCGCCGTGCTGGAACGGCGACATGGTCCCGGGATCGACATTGATGTACGGGTCGAACTTGAGCATCGTCACCGAGAGCCCCCGCTCGACCAGGAGGCGGCCCAGCGAGGCGGCGGCGATGCCCTTGCCGAGCGAGGACACCACCCCGCCAGTGACGAAGATGTACTTCGTGTTGCCGGGCGATGTCGTCATGTGGTTACCCCTTGGGTCTCCTGCCAGTGAATCTCCGCGCGGCGGAGGTCCTCGGGCGTGTCGATGCCCGGGAGGGCGGGCGTACCGAGGCACGCGATACCGAAACTCATTCCGTGCTCCAGGGCGCGGAGCTGTTCGAGTCTTTCCGCCAGCTCGAGCCGGGTCGGTGCCAGCGCCACCCAGGCCATGAGGGCGTCGCGCCGGCAGGCATACACCCCGAGGTGCTGCCAGTAGAGTCCGTCGAGCCGATCCTGGGCGTCGCGTACGTGGGGAATCACCGCCCGGGAGAAGTAGAGCGCGCGTCCGTGCTGGTCGAGCACGACCTTGACTCGCGCGGGGTCGTTCACGTGGACGGGATCGAGCGGCGTCGCGGCACTGCCGACGTCGTCCCCGCCCCGAACCCGGGCGATCGCCCCCGTCACCGCGGCCTCCGGCACGAAGGGCTCGTCGCCCTGAATATTCACGATGAGATCGAAGCCGGTGAATTCCGCGCGGGCCGCGACTTCCGCCACCCGCTCGGTCCCGGTCTGGTGCGCCGCCGAGGTGAGGACGGCGCGGAACCCGGCGTCTTCGGCGACACGAGCGATGTCAGGGGCTTCGGTTGCGACAACCAGCGCGTCGAGGCACCCAAGCCCTCGGAGTCGCTCCGCCACCCTGATTACGAGGGGCACTCCACCCAGCAGCTGCAGTGGCTTCCGAGGCAGCCGCGTCGACCCCAGACGAGCGGGTATGACGCCGAGGACTGGCATGGTTCAAACTAAAAGCGCGGCCGACCCAAGTCAAAAGTCGTGCCGCGCCGCTTGACAACTCGCTAAGGACAGTTTTTACAAAGGCTTAGGATTGCTGGGTGGAACCGTCGTGGAGGGAGCCGGCGGGGTGGCGGAAGACTTCTGGCGCAACCGGATGGAGTCGGCTCGCGCCTTGTACTGCTCCGAGCGCTTGTCGAGCCGGTCCGCCTCCATGGAATCCTCATACCGCTGCTCCAGGACCCGGGCCCGCTTGTGCACCTCGGCGGCAATCGAGTCACCCAGGTCCAGCCGCATCTCGCCGGGGCCGCCGGTGGCGTCGTGCCGGAACTGGGCGATGGCCGCCTCCGACAGCAGCAACGGCAGCACCACGGTCGGGTCTTCCCGGTCCGGATCGCTCATATACGCGGTCACTTCTCCGAACTGCTGATACCCGGAATCGGCCGCGGTCAGACAGACGAAGGTGGTTCGCTCGTCGAACCTTTCCGCGTCATTCACCGAGAGCCGGCAATTCTGCAGCTTGGCAAACGCGGCGGTGTCGGAGACCCGGACCCGCACGTCGATCCCGGCAAGCACCCTCGGCTCGCTGCGGCGGAACCTGATCTGGCGAATGCTGCCGACCCGGTGACCGTCGAGCTTGAACGCGATGAACGAGCCCAGCGGAATGGTGATGTCCTTGCTGGTATGAATCGAATCCTTCACCCTGCGGCCGGCGGAGACGATCCCGTAGCCCACGATGAAGATCAGCAGGGCGCTGAGGGTGATCTTGCCCCAGTATTTCCGCATGTTTAGCCCTCCGGGGCTGGCGTCTCAAGATGTAACGTAATTGGAGGGGAAAAGGTTTCGCCAGCCCTGCCCTACTTTCGACCCGCCAGCCGTCGAACCACCGAGGGTCCAGTGAGCTCCCTGAGGGCATCCTTTCCGACCCAGCGGGGTGCTGGTTCGGTTGACTGCGCGAGCCGCCGGGCCACTGTCACCGCGGCAGCATTAAGCGCCGGATTGCGCTTCCCGATGGCGCGCAAGGCCATGTTGACCGCCTTCTTCACCAGGTGCCGTTCGTCGGCGGCGGCATCTTCGACCAGGAGAAGGGCCCGAAGGAACGGCTCGTTGCCGGCGCGCTTGTCGTGCACGGTGAGACCCCAGAGCAGCGCGAAGGCGGCGCGCTTGACGAACTCGCCCCGCCGGGCGCTCCACTGGGTGACCTTGGCCCAGGCGTGGGGGGTGCGGTCGAAGAGGGCAAAGCACAGGGTGTCGCAGACCGCCCAGTTGTCGAAGCCCCTGGCCCAGCGGTCCATCTGCCCGGGCGTGACTCGCGCCGGATCGTCCACGTACGCCGTCAGCAGCCGGGCCTCGTAGCGGCCGGTTGTCCAGAGCGCGGCAGCAAGCTCGTGGTTCTTCCCGAGCAGTTTCGCCAGCGTCTGGATCCCGGTCATCGACACGCCGTACGCCGTGTCCGAGGGAATGGCGTAGCGCGCCATCCCATCCCGGACCCGTTTGGTGCCGCGGCGCTCGAGCCAGGCGAGCGCAAACCGAAGCTGGTCCTCGAGGGATGGGGGCGGCGACTTTCGCGCCGCGGTCATCCCTGGTCGAAGGCCTGCTGCAGGCCCTTGATGTCGAGCTTGCTCATCTGGAGCATCGCCTGCATCGCCTTCCCCGCTTTGGCGCGATCGGTGTCGCCCAGCAGTCTGCCTAACACGGAGGGAATGATCTGCCAGGAGAGACCGAACTTGTCGGTGAGCCACCCGCAGCGATCCGGTTTTCCGCCGTCCGCGGTCAGCTTGTCCCACAGCTCGTCCACTTCCTGCTGGGTTTCACAGTTCACGAAGAGGGAGATTGCCGGGGTAAAGGAATACTGGGGGCCTCCATTGAGGGTGTGGAACGTCTGCCCCTCGATCTCGAAGGTGGTCCCCATCGCCTTCCCGCCCGGTCCCGGCATCACGCTCAGCAGCTTCGAGCTCCGGAAGATGGAGAGATAGAAGCTGGTCGCCTCTTCGGCTTGGCCGTTGAACCAGAGGAACGGAGTGATTTTCTGCACGCGATTCTCCTTTGCGTCGCTGGAGGGTCCGGTTATTTCCTGCCGTCGGCCAGGGTGCCCGCCAGGAGCTCGGCGAGCCTGGCATACCCCATCTCCATCCCGGTGCTCGCGCCCGACTTGACGACCATGTCGCGAGCCTCCTTCGACTCGTAGCGCAGGGTCATGGTGATGGTCGTTTGGCCGTCCGCTTCGGTCAGGACCTGGGAGACCAGTCCTTCGCCGGGATACCATGACTGATCGAACCGCTCGGTCGCGGTCAGTCGCTCCGGCGCCACCACTTCGCGAAGAATCCCGCCCATCCCCATCACGGTGCCATCGTCCTTGCGCCACTGGTAGCGGTAGGCGCCTCCTACCCGGAGATCCATTTCACAGGTCGTCATCGTCCAGCCGGGAGGTCCCAGCAGCCAGCGCTTGAGCAGCGCGGGAGTGGTCAGCGCCTCCCACACCAGCGTGCGGGGCGCGTCGAAGACGCGGGTCATCACGATTTCCCGGTCGGACGGGGTCGCGACCTTGAGACTTCCGGGGCTCGTCATCTGGGGATCCCTCTATCGCTTGGTGTGGGGAGACTTTTTGCGGGTGGACTTGAGCTCGTCGAGCAGGGTGTCGAGGCGCTGGAAGTTTCCCTCCCAGATCTTGCGGTAGCGCTCCAGCCACTGGGTGGCTTCCGCCAGCGGCCTGGGCTCGAGCCGCCGGGGCCGGCGCTGGGCATCCTGACCCCGAGAAACCAGGCCGGCCCGCTCCAGCACCTTGAGATGCTTGGAGACGGCGGGCTGGGTCATCGCGAACGGCTCCGCCAGCTCGGTCACCGACGCCTCACCGGCGGCGAGCCGGGTCAGGATGGCCCGGCGGGTCGGATCGGCCAGCGCCGCGAACACCGCATCGAGGCGATCGGGGGCCAGCCTTCCATAACCCCTTAGTTGCATAACCATACAGTAATGTATGACGCCGCAGGAGACCCGTCAAGAGCCTTGTACTCCGGTATCCCAGGTGAGATATCCGCTGATGCCACGGATAATGGCAATCACACAATCGCGGAGGAAGCAGAACATGCGGAGTCGAGCGGAACTCTCCGTGCAAATCCGCCTTTCTCCGCGCACTTCCGCGTCTGCCTTTTCTGTACTCTGTTCTCCGATATCCGGGGTGAGGGATCCACAGATTTCACAGATGTCACAGAGAAAGCACCAACAACAAAAAAAACAGACAGGGAGGACGATGAGACAGGGATTTGGGCGGAGCGCTCCGCGGCAAGCCGCTTTTCTCCGCGCAATCCGCGTCTGCTGTTGTTTGTTGGAGGGTCAGTGCTTATCCCCGGGGATGAAACTGGCGGTGCACGCTCCGCAGATACTCCCGGTCCACATGGGTGTAGATCTGGGTCGTCGAGAGATCGACGTGGCCGAGCATCTCCTGGACCGCGCGCAGGTCCGCGCCGCCCTCGAGCAGGTGAGTGGCGAAAGAGTGTCGCAGGGTATGCGGGGTTACTCTGCGCCGGATCCCCGCCGCGGCCGCGACCCGCTTGATGATGCCCCAGGCACCGACCCGCGAGAGCGGGCCGCCGCGGGCGTTGAGCAGGACCCGGCCTTCGCTCTTGCCCCGGTCGAGCGCCGGTCTGGTCTGGTTCAGGTAGATGGAAACGGGCCCGATGACTTTCCGCCCGATGGGAACCAGGCGCTCCTTGCCCCCCTTCCCGAACACCCGCACCAGTCCGTCTCCGAGGAGCAGATCGTTCGCGGCGAGGGTGCAGAGCTCGGTCACCCGGAGCCCCGCGCCGTAGCCGAGCTCCAGGAGGGCGCGGTCCCTCCACGCCAGCGGCTGGTCGGCGGACGGGGTGGCCAGCATCGCCTCCACTTCCTTCACCGTCAGGACTTCGGGGAGCGCCCTTCCCTTCCGCGGCGTCTCGAGCCGGTCGCTGGGATCCTCCTTGAGATGTCCTTCGCCGACCAGGAAGCCGAAGTAGGTATGGGTGGCGGAGACCTGGCGCCGGATGGTCGCGGGAGAGAGTCCGAGGTCCTTGAGGGTGAACACGAAGTCGCGGAGCATGGTTCGGGTCACTCGGTCCGGCGCCCTCGCCCGTTTCACTTCGGCGAACTGCACCAGGCGACGGATATCCCGCAGATAGTTCTCCACGGTGTGGGTGCTGTGTCCCGCCTCGAGCGCGAGATAGTCGCGGAACCCTTCGACCAGGAACGCGCGCTCGATGTCGTCGCTCACGACTCGGGATCCCGGCCGATCCGCCGCCGCCGGGCCGCCTCGAGCTCCGCCCCGGAGATGTTCGGCAGCCCTTCGACGATCGGCACCGTCCGTTCCGGGTGCAGCGGATCGAACGGCTCCAGCTCCTCGATCCGGGCCCGGCTCAGCGCCTTGCGACGGCGGAGGAACCAGACGACCAGCAGCACCAGGACGATCCCGGCGGCGATGCCGAGCCCGGTGTTGAGCCGCCGCAGGGTGGCGTTGATGGTCTCCCATTCCGAGCCGAGCTTGGTTCCCAGCAGCGTGAGCGCGGCGTACCAGGTGCCCGAGGCGAGCACGATCGGCAGCAGCGCCCGGCCCGGTGGGAGGTTGACGAAGCCGGCGAAGGGAGCGACCACCGAGCGGAAGGCCGGCAGCATGCGGAAGAGGAACATCCCGAGCATTCCGAAGCGCAGGTACTCGCGTTCGATCGCCGCGAAGGCGCCGGGACTGATCACCCGCCGTCCCAGCCGGGAATGAAAGAACCGCCGCCCGAACCGGCGGGAAGCCCAGTAGACCAGCACCGCTCCCCCGACGCCGAACCCCCAGGCCACCAGAAAAATCGTGAGCGGCTCCATGGCGCCGCGATGGGTGAGAAACGCGGCGAGCACGACGAAGACATCGGAGGGTGACGGCGGGAAAAAGTTCTCCACGATGACCGAGATCGCGATCACCGTGAAAATCAGCATGGGAGGCCATTCCGCGAGCCTCGCCAGGAGCGATTCGATCAGTGCCCCTCCACCGTGGCCACCGCGATGACGGCGACCCCTTCGCCTCGCCCGACGAATCCCATTCCCTCGTTCGTCTTGGCCTTGATCCCGACCGCATCGGGAGCGATGCCCAGCTCTCCCGCGATCGCGGCCGCCATCGCTTCCTTGTACACCCCCAGGCGGGGCCGCTCGCAGAGGATGGTCACATCGGCCTGCACCGGCCGGAAACCCAGCCGGGCGACGTGCTCGCACGCCAGCCGGAGCAGCACCAGCGAATCGGCGTCCCGCCACTTGGGATCGGTGTCGGGAAAGAGGGCGCCCATGTCGCCGGCGGACGCGGCGCCCAGGATCGCATCGGTGACCGCATGCGCCACGGCATCGGCATCGGAGTGACCCAGAAGCCCCTTCTCGAACGCGATGCGCTGTCCGCCCAGGATGAAGGGGCGATCGTCCACGAGACGGTGGCTGTCGTACCCGATACCGACCCGGATCGGCACGGTCAGGCCGCGGCCTCCGCGACGTCCTCGATGTAGGAATAATCCTGGCGGCGGCGTCGGGCCCGGTAGCCGGCATCCCGAATGCAACGCTCCATCTCCGCGATGGTGGCGCGATAGGTGGTCCCGGCGGAGGACACGACGTTTTCCTCCATCATGAGACTGCCGAAGTCGTTGGCGCCGAACCGGAGTGCCACCTGGCCGGCCTTGAGACCCATCGTCACCCACGAGGATTGCAGGTTCGGGACGTTGTCGAGAATGATGCGCGCCATCGCCAGGGTGCGGAGGTAGGTCACCGCATCGGTTTTGGGCTGATCCGCCATCCCGGTCCCTTCGGGCTGCAGCGGCCAGCAGATGAACGCCGTGAAGCCGCCGGTACGGCGCTGCACCTCGCGGACCCGGAACAGGTGCTCGATCCGGTCCGCGTTGCTTTCACCGAGCCCGTACATCATCGTCACCGACGTCTTCATTCCCTGCCGGTGGGCTTCTTCCTGGACGCCGAGCCATTCCTCGGTCTGGGCCTTTTTCCGGGCCACCCGGCGGCGCACTTCGTCGACCAGGATCTCCCCGCCCCCGCCCGGAATGCTGTCGAGCCCCGCGGCGCGGAGCTCGCGAATCACGTCCGTCACGGGGAGCCCGAAGCGCTCGCTGAAGAACACGACCTCCGAGGGTGAGAACCCGTGAATGTGGATCGGATGATGGGCTTTGATATACCGCATCAGCTCGAGGTACCACTCGAAGGGGATGTAAGGGTTGTGCCCGCCCTGCAGCAGAATCTGCACCCCGCCGATCGCCTTGCACTCATCGATCTTCGCGCCGATCGTCTCGAACGGCAGCACGTACCCCTCGGCGTGCTTCGGCCGGCGATAGAACGCGCAGAACTTGCAATCGGCGACGCAGACGTTGGTGTAATTGATGTTGCGGTCGATGATGTACGTCACCACCTCATCGGGGTGGTGCCGATAGCGCTCGGCATCGGCCAGGCGGCCAAGCTCGAGGAGCGGGGCGGCTTCGTAGAGCTCCAAGTAATCCCGAAATTCTCTCGTGGTGCGGTCGACGGTCTCCATTGGGACCTCCAAAACTACGTCAACGGTGAACGGTGAACGGTCAACGGGACCTGCCTTGCGGGGCCATTCCCGTTGACTGTTGACGGTTGACCGTTGACGCGGTTCATCATTTACGCCGCCGTGATGAAGGACAGGCTGCCATCCGGCACGGCACCATCCTGCGCCAGCCGCCGGAAGAAATCGGTGAGTCCGGCCAGGTGACGGTAGCTCAGGGCATAGTCGAGATCGCCCAGATAGGCCCGGCACACGGACCGGGAGATTCCGGTGTTGGCCGACGCGGCATCGGCCAGCTCATCGAGGTGGGCGAGTCCCCAGGCCCGGCTCGAGAGCAGCGCCTGGTGGACTCCCTGCACCGCGCGATGGTCGGCTTCCCGCCGGGCGGCCCACACCGCGAAGACGAAGGGAAGTCCGGTCCAGTCCTTCCAGGCGGAGCCCAGGTCGACCACGTAGGGGTAGCGCCCCTCGGATGCGAGCATCAGGGCCGCGTCGCCGATGACCAGGACCGCTTCGTGGGGAAATCCCCGCAGCGCTTCCAAATCACTCGACTCGGCCCGCACCGTCGCGAATTTCGGGCGAACCCGGAACCGATGCCGGCACAGGAGGTCCAGCAGGAGCACCGAGGTGCGGGAGGACGACGTCCGGAGCACCGTCGCGCCGTCGAGCTCGTGCACCGGGCGGCGCGCGAAGAGCACCACGCTGTGGACCGGCCCGTCCGAGGTGATCGCCAGATCGGGAAGCAGATGATAGCCCGCGGCGTTGCGGGCGTATTCCACCGCCGAGACCACGGAGACGTCCAGCTCGCCCGCGGCGAGAAGGTCGTTGAGGTCGGCGGCGGTGCCGGTAATGAGCTCGGCCTCCACCGGGACGAGGCCCCGGTCGATGGCGGAGTACACCGGGTAGCAGTTGATCCAGGGAATGCGACCCAGGCGCAGCATGCTCAGGCCGCGTGCACCGCGGGAACGCCCGCTTCCGGTCCGGCGACCGCGGCCACCGCATCGGGCAGATCGGAGAAATCTTCCCGGATCGATTGGTAGAGGCTGTTCCGCTCCACCGGACGCTTTCCCGCGTCGCGGATCAGCCCCACCAGCGCGGCATAGGGCATATGCATCGCGGTGGTGGCCCCCGCCTGGTGGTAAATCCGCTCGTACACCACGGTGCCCTCGACGTCGTCGCACCCGAAGCTGAGCACGATCTGCGACATGAAGGGCGTGACCATGGGCCAGTGGGTTTTCACGTGGGGGATGTTGTCGAGATAGAGCCGGCCGACAGCGATGTTTTTGAGATCCTCGTACCCGGTCGTCGCCGACCCGACCCGCCCCAGCTCCTCGCCCAGCTCGTTGTGTTCGGTGTGATAGGCGAGGGGGATGTAGGTGAGGAATCCTCCGGTCTCGTCCTGCAGCGAGCGCAGCATGCCGAGGTGCTCGATCCGGTCGGCCGCGGTTTCGACGTGACCGTAGAGCATGGTGCAATTCGTGGGGATCCCGAGCTGGTGGGCGATCCGGTGCACCCGGATCCACTCCTCGCCGGTCAGCTTGCGCTCCGCGATGGTGGCTCGCACGGCCGTGCTGAAGACCTCGGCTCCCCCGCCCGGCATGCTGGTGAGTCCGGCGTCCTGGAGCGCGAGCAGGACCTCCCGCTCCCCGGTCTTCTCGATCCGTGCCAGGTGGGCGATCTCCACCGCCGTGAGCGCCTTGATGTGCACCTCGGGATGCCGTTCGCGAAGCCCGCGAATCATGTCGGTGTAGTACGACAGCTTCAACTTGGGATGGAGCCCGCCGACGATATGGAACTCCCGGGTCGGCCCCCCGCGCGCCTGCTCCGCCTCGTGGTAGACCTCCTCCAGCGATCGGGTGTAGGCGCCCTCTTCCTTGGGCATCCGTGCAAAGGAGCAGAAGGTGCAGGTGTTGCGGAGCACGCAGACGTTGGTCGGATTGATGTGCTGGTTGGCGGAGAAGAAGACCCGGTCGCCGTTGATGCGCGCATTGGCGAACGCCGCCAGCTCGCCCAGGCTCAGAATATCGGACGTCGCATAGAGGGTCAGCCCGTCCGCCGGATCGAGCCGGTGCCCCGCCAGGACTTTTTCGGCGATCGGTCGGAGCGCGGGGTCGCGAAAACCTGCAGGATCGGGAACCACCGCCATGCTCGCTCCAGGTAGAGACGACAGTTGCCGGCGCTGGAAATCTAGTCGGGGGGACCATAAGCAGCGAGGGGCTGATCTTGCGATCAGTCCCTCGACCCCGGTTCGCCGCCACTGCTTAGAAAGCGATGTTGACCCGTGCTGCGATGTTCCACGTGTTGCCGAGCTGCGGAAGGGCAAACGGGTTGTACCCATAGCCGAAGATGTTGCCGTTGACGAGGCCCGGTAGCTTCGGCATTGAGGGCGCATCCAGCAGCGGATCATTCGGCGTCGACCAGGTCACCGGATTCGGCACGCTGGCTCCGAAATAATGCGGCAGCGCCAGGAGGACGACCTCGTTGGTGCCGCCGAACCCATTCGCCTGACTATAGTCCGCGCGCCAGCCCTCCATGTATTGCAACTGCGTCCCGAGGCTGAGCTGGAAGACATAGTAGCCTGGGGCGGTGCTGGTGATGTTCACCGTCGGATTGTTGAGCTGCGGCGGCAGCCCCGTCATCCAGCTCACCGGTGACCCGAAGAAGTAAGTGGTCTGCTCGACATTGGTGCTCGTCATTCGCGCGACCGACTCCCACTGCAGCACGTTGATCGGCACATCGGAGCCGCTCAGCGCCCAGTAACTGGTGGTGGGAGCCATGAAGGCCTTGTTGTAGATCGTGGTGAGCCGGCGATCGAGCGCGAAGCCACCCGAGACGGAGAGCTGGGTCCCTGCCGCAACTCCCGTCACCGTTGCCGGGTTATTCAGATAGGACTTGACTCCGGCTCCGCCGAAATTGCAGCCGTAGGTGCCTCCGTTTACATAAGTCGCCAATCCGAGGATCGCGGACTGGGGTTCCTGTGTCGCGCTAAAGAGAGTGCATCCCCCGATCACCTGGAGCCCCGTTTGCACCCGGGTCAGGTTGACGTTGAATGGCGAGGTGTTGGGCTGGGGCCAGAACGCCGAGACGCTGCCGGCAAACGCGACGCCCACACTGTTCGGCGTCACTCCGCTTACCTGGGTGGTCACATTTCCCCTCGCGTCTTCGCTGAAGCCGCCTCCACCGATTGCCAGAATGTCATCGGAGCGGGTGTAATAAACGAAGGTCCGCCGATCGTTCCCTACCCGCTGCTGCACGATGACTTCCATCTGGGTAGGTGTCGTTGGCACGGGGAAGGTGACCGCGCCGTCCGCGGAGATCGTGTGGGACACTCGAGCCGCGCCGCCGATCTTGGTCAGGAAGTTGAACCAAGGCCGGGCAGCCTGCTCATTGTTCTGGGCCGTCACACTGACCGAGCCTGGCTGGCTCACAACAAGCGTAATGTTCTGCGGTGCGGGTGCTGTCGCGCCGGTTCCCGATAGGCTGACCGTCCAGGTGCGGGATCCAGCGGGCTCACCGCTTGGAATATTCAAGATCACCTCGACGCTGGTGCCCGAGGGACCGGGGATCGTGGCAGTACCCCGCAGCACCCCGCCCTGATCCTTGACCTCAACGGTCACGTTGCCCGTGAAGCTGGTCCGCGAGATCGTGATCGCCACGCTCCCGGTCCCACCCTGCGTGACATTCTGGGTCGTGGGTAGCACGCTTACAAAGCCGATCGAACCCGGGCAGGGTGGACCGCTGGGACCGGGTACAAAGCTGTTGATGGCCGGCGCGATTCCGGATTGGCCCGACCCCAGGGTGACCGCATTGATTCCTCCCGCGCCTCCAGGCCCATTTCCCTGCTTGCCTGCGCCGCCGTTGCCGAATCCGGTGATCGTGACCGAGGCGAAAGCGCCGTTGGGCGATCCGGTCCCGCGATTGCCGCCGCCCCCGCTGGCATCCCCACCCTTTCCTCCCCCGCCCCCGGTCGGGCAGCTCGTCGCACCATCGCCGCCGTTCCCGCCGGTATAGGCGGCATTTCCCGCCGCACCCCCGGCTTGGTTCAGGGTCGGCACCGCATTGGCGGGCGGCGGTTCGGCTCGGAGTAACGGGATGACGATGCCTCCGTTGCCGCCGTTGCCAAATGCGTTGCCCCCGGGACCCCCAGCCGCTGCGGGCGCGTTCCCGGGCCCTCCAGCGCCTGGGTTGTGCGTCGCACTGCCACCCGCGCCCGCAGCCCCACCGGCGAGATTGATCGTGCCGCTGGTGTTCACCGCGCCTCCGGCATGCAGCATCAGGGGGATGGTGTTTCCGCCGTTTCCGCCGTTGGCCGTCGCGTTGCCCCCCGCCGCGCCGGGGTTGCCCGGGTTGCCGGCGCCCCCGTTGGCGGTGGCATTCCCACCGTTGCCGGCATGGCCCAAGGTGATGTTCAGGGTCCCCGACTGATTGATCGCACCGCCCGCGGCAATATTCACCGGCGAAGAGAAATTCTTCGGTTTGAGGTCGCCGCCACGGCCGCCGGTGGCTGTGACGCTCACACCCGGACTGCCTGCCGATCCTGTAGCGGTCGCGTTCCCGCCGTTTCCGGCGCTACCACCGTTGATGTTCACGACGTTTCGGATGTCGATGTCGTCATCGGCGGTGATGTTCAACCCGCCCGGGGGCGCACCCGCCCCACCCTTGGCTTCCACCGCTGAGGTCGAAGTTCCGTCTCCCCCTTCCCCGCCACTGCCGCCTTCCACCGTCGAGCCGTCGAGCAGCATGCTGCCTCCGGAGGTACCCGAGGACGCGTACCCGCAGTCCAGATTCTTGGTCGCTCCAGGGACCCCAGGGTCCCCAATGGTGATGCCGTTCGCGGCCTTCCTTCGAGTCGGGGGTGTACTCCGAGTCGTTCGGTTCACGATTCTGCAGCGGTAGCTCGTTGCGTTGGGATGGGGCGCTCCGGTCGAGCGCAGGGACACCGGGGTCCGCTCCGGACTCGTGGCCAGCCCGCGGGCCGGGTCATTGACGATGGAGATGTCCCCCGAGCTCGTCGTCGTTCCGCCCTCGAAGCTGTAGGCGGTCTTCGCCACGATCCGCAGCGCCTTCCCGTCCGCGGCGGGGTCGCTGCACTCGTTGCTGAGGTTTCCCGTCACCGTCAGCGTGCCGTCCACGACCAGCGTCAGCGCGTGACAGGGCGCGGTCAACGTTCCATTCTGGGTGTAGTCCCCTGTCACGGTAATCACGGCGTCGCCGGTCACCGTGACGGTGACCCCCGCCGGGATCGCGACCGAAGCGTAGGCGGCGTTGCCGCTGATCGTCGCGTTGGTCGTGGGATGAAAGCCGTCATCAGTACCAGTCCCCCCGTCGCCTCCACATCCGGCCATCAGCACCTGGGCAGTTAGAACGAGCGACCAGCGACGGCGCGAAGACATAGACAACTCCGCTGAAGAGGATTTCCCGGCGAACTGGGCCGGGTTGAGGGCTGCCGGTTTGGGGGGTAGAATAGAGTTGACCGGTCACGCGGCAGTCACTCGGAGTCACCCAGACCATTCTTCGTTCCGTACCGGCATCCAGATGATCCGCTTCAGCATTCTTGGCCCGACCACGTTGGAGGATTCCAACGGGAGCCGGGCTTCGTACCTGCTGAGTCAGCCGAAACGGCTGGCTTTATTGGCCTATTTGGGGGCCACCAGCAATGGGAACCTCGCGCGGCGGGACACCATCCTTGAGCTATTCTGGCCCGAACAGCCCGAAGCGCGCGCGCGCCACTCCTTGAACCAGGCACTGCACGTGCTCCGGCAGGCGCTGGGCTCCGCGACGGTGCTGACGCCCGGGGACCATGTCGGCGTGGACGTGACCCGGCTCTGGTGCGATGCCGCCGTGTTCCAGCAGGCGCTCCGGGAGGGCGACGCGGTTCGCGCGCTGGAGCTGTATCGCGGCAAACTCCTGGAAGGCTTCTTCGCACCCGACTGTGGCGGCTTCGAACATTGGGTCGAGGAAACCCGCGCGGCGTTTCATTTCCGGGCCGCCGGGGCCGCGCTCACCCGTGCGCAGGAGGCTGTAAGTCACGACGCCCCACAGGCGCTGCAGTGGGCTGAACGGGCCAGCGAGCTGGCCCCCTATGACGAGGCGGCGACCCGGCAACTGATCAGCTGCTTGCTGTCCCGGGGGAATCGCGTTGCGGCGCTCGAAGCCTACGAGCGCTGGACCCTGCGACTGCGCTCGGATCTGGACCTCGAGCCTTCCGCGGCCATGCGGGGGCTCGGGGCGTCGATTCGAAACTCGAGCCCTGAAGTTCGAGAAGCGCCCCGCGGCGAACGTTCGATCTCGGCCCCGACGCGACCGACTGCTGTCGGAACGGCACGACGCTCGGTCAAGCGGCTGGTGCCGGCGGTGACCGTGCTGGTTCTCGCAACCGGCACCTGGTCGCTCTTGGGACCCGGCGCAACCGCCCCCGCCGGCGAAACGACTCTCGGGGGGCGCGAAGATCGGGTTGCTGTCCTTCCATTTGCCGGTGCCACACGTCGGGCTGACATCGTCGAGCTGCTCAGCGCTCGACTCGACGGCGCCGGAAACCTCCGCACGGTGCCTCCGGATACGGTGCTCGGAGAGGCGCCTGGAAATTCAGGGCTGCTGGCGCCCCGCGGTCGCGCGCGATTGGCGGCGCGCTTGCGTGCCGGCAGCCTGATCGAGGGAGCCGTGACGGTGGCCGGGGGCCGCCTGCACCTTCGTGCCCAGTGGCTTCGGGCGCCGAGTGGCGCGTTAATCGCCGAGGCCACCGCGGAAGGGGAGGCAAACCGGCTCTTCGCTGTGTTGGATACCCTTGCGATTCGCCTGCTCGCCCGGTCCCGGACCGACCCCGCGAGCCACCTCGGGCGGGTCGCCGCGCTCAGCGCGCCCTCGCTGGCCGCCCTCAAGGCGTATCTCGAGGGGGAGGCTGCCCTGGCCACGGGCCGTTTCGCGGCGGCCGCTCACGGATTCGAGCGCGCCGCGGCCGACAGCACGTTCGCGCTGGCACAGTACCGCTTCGGACTCGCGGCACTTTGGGCCGAGGATTATCCGCTGGCGGCGATCGATGCCGGAGCTCTGGCTCTGCGACACGCTGCAGGTCTGCCGAACCGCCAGCGCAGACTGCTCGAAGCCTTCCACGCTTGGCGCACCGGTAACGCCGACCTCGCGATCACCACCGCCCTAAGTCTGACCGCAAGCGATACCGATGATCTCGAGGCCTGGTTCGCCCTTGGTGAGGCCCTCTTCCACTACAACCCGGTGCGGGGTCTCCCCGGGCGAGATGCCCGCGAGGCGTTCGAGCAGGTGGTGCGACTCGAGCCGCATCACTGGGGCGCCCTCTGGCACCTGGCGCTCCTGGATGCCATGGAACATCGGCTGCCGGAGTTCAACCGCCGCCTGGAACTCCTGCGCGAGATCGGTCCCCACACCGACTACACCCTCGAGCTGGCCACGCTGCAGGCATGCGCCCTGCGCGATGGTTCCGCCTTCGCTCCGCTGCTGGACTCGCTCAGGATGACCGGCGACGGACGGCTCTCGGACATGATCTGGAGGTGCGCGGTCTATGGGAGAAACCTAAAAGACGCCGAAGCCATGGCTCGTCTGCTGCTACGCAGGAAACGCACATTCTATTCTGAGCAGCTCGGCCGCTATTTGATCGCCAATCTGGAGCTCGCACGAGGCCACCGGAAGGCGGCCCTCGTCCAACTCGATTCTCTGGCGATGTTGGACACGGGATCCGCGCTGCTACAGCGGAGTCTCTTCACCCTGATTCCCTTGCCGGAAAATCTCCCCGAAGCAAAGCGGCTGGCTCACCGACTTGGCACTCTTGAGCGGCCCCCGCCCGGCTGGCAGGAACCGGAAGAGTGGGCCCGGCTCCGTCCTCTGGTACTGGGTCATCTTGAGGCCGCCCTGGGTCGCTCCGATGCGGCCCTCCGGCAGGCCAGCAGCCTCGCTCGACTCCCCGATGCCGAGGGCGCCCGCGGGAGCGCGGTGGGCAACGCGGCAGAGCTGCGCGCGGCGGTGTTCGCCCGAACCGGGGCTCCGGATGCCGCCCTTCGCGAGCTCGAGAGCTCGCAGCCGCAGGTCTGGTTCGGCTTCTTGATCCTACCCCCGATTCCAGGCGGGCTCACCCGCTTTGCCCGCGCCGAGCTCCTCGAGCGGGCCGGGCGGCATCGGGAGGCTCTCCGCTGGTACGGCACCCTGGATGAAGTCTCGGTATTCGATCTCACCCTCGCCCCGTTGGCTCACCTGCGGCGCGGCCGGATTTACGAGAAACTGGGTGAGCGGGCGACCGCGGCGGCGGAGTACGCCAGGCTCACCTCCGCGTGGCCCGACCCGGATCCGGAGCTGCGACCGTTCGTTGAGGAGGCGAAACAGGGAATCGCACGGGTGACCAACCCGCGCTGATTCCCGATTCGGGGGAGCCGCTGGTCAGGCTGCGAAGCGCCGTACCGCAAGGGTCACGCTGTGCCCCCCGAACCCGAATGAGTTGGCGAGCGCGACATCGTCTCCGCGATATCACCGAGCGGTGTCGAGGTGCCGTGCGCGTTGACGTACTTCCTCTTTGCCTCTTTGCCACTTTGCCTCTTTGCCTCTTTCCCTCTTCCTGCTCCGCTTCCTAGCGCTCCAGCACCTGGCGAACCTTTCCCGCCATTTCGGCGAGCGTAAACGGCTTGGGGAGGAAGCTGTCTCCCGCGCTCAGCGCACGCTCGATCGCATCCGAATCTTTGGCGTACCCCGAGATGTACAGGACCCGGAGCTCCGGACGGCGGCGGCGGAGCTCCGAGGCCAGCTCGCTTCCACCGATCCCGGGCATCACGACGTCCGTCACCAGCAAATCGACCGGCTCGCCCGATTTCTCGTACAGCGCGAGGGCCGCCGCTCCGTTTTCCGCCGAAAGCACCCGGTACCCCAGCCCCCGAAGCAGCCGGTCGGTCAGCTGCCGCACCTGCGGCTCATCTTCGACCAGGAGAATCAGCTCGCCTCGTCCCGGCGCCATGGCCGCGATGCGGGTTCCCCGAGCGGGCGTATGCGGCGCGAGGGTACCGTCCGGCAGCGCGGGGAGAATGATCCGGAATCGGCTTCCCCGGCCCGACTCACTGGCCACTTCGATCCTGCCGCCGGCCTGGCTCACGATGCCGTAGCAGGTGGCGAGGCCGAGTCCGGTCCCCTTGCCGTGCTCCTTCGTGGTGAAGAACGGCTCGAAGATGAATCCCTGCGCCTCGGGAGGAATTCCGACCCCGGTGTCGATCACGTCGAGCAGCACTTCTCCGGGCCGGACTCGGGTCGCGAGGGTGAGCAAGCCCCCGGTCGGCATGGCGTCGCGCGCATTCACTGAGAGGTTGACGAGCACCTGCTCGATCTGTCCGGGATCGACCAGAACGAGCGGGAGATCGGGAGTCGGCTCGGTGCGCAGCATGATGTCTTCGCCGAGCAGGCGCTCGAGCAGCCTTCGGGTTTCCACCACCAGGGTGTTGAGATCGACCGGTCGCGGCTGGGTCACTTGCCGCCGGGCGAAGGCGAGCAGCTGCCGGGTGAGCTCCGATGCCCGTCCCGACGCGCGCAGGATCTCGTGCAGATCGTCCCGCGCCGGCGCGCCCTGTGGCAGCGACTCACTGGCGATCTGGGCATACCCCATGACGGCGGTCATGATGTTGTTGAAGTCGTGGGCGACGCCGCCCGCCAGACGGCCGATGGCCTCCATCTTCTGCGCATGGGTCAGCTGCCGCTCCAGTCTCCGCTGGTCCTCGACGTCACGAAGAATCGAGAGGAGACTGGGCTGCCCTTCGACTTCGATGACCCGGCCGGAGAATTCCACTTCGACCAGAGTCCCGTCCTTCCGTCGGATGGCCGTCGGAAAATTCCGGCAGACCCCTTCCCGTCTGACGATGCTGATGACCCGGTCGCGATGCTCCGGCTGGGCCCAGAGTCCCAGCTCGTGGGTCGTCCGCCCCATCATGTCCGCGCGCGCGTGCCCGGTCATCGTGGCGAAGCTGTCGTTCATCTCGATGAAACGGCCGGAATCGAGCAGCGACACGCACACTCCGTCGGGGCTCAGCTGAAAAAGACTCCGGAATCGTTCCTCCGCCCGGCGGGTGTCGTCCTCGATCCGCTGTCTGCGGCGAATCTCGCGGCTGATCGCGAGCAGAGAGGCGACCAGGATCCCACCAAGTCCGAGCAGGACGGCGTACCGCATCGCGCGGAGCGGCCCATGGATCGGCGTCTCCACCGCCGACGCGGGAATCACGCTGGCGACCAGCCATCCGGTCCGGGGAATCGCCGCCCAGAACAGGTACGCCGCCGAGGTGCGCACGAAGCGCGGCGGACCCGCCTGCTGGTCCGCTCGGCCGGCGCTTCCGAGGAGGCGCAACAGCGTGTCGCGGAGCTCGGGATCGGGAAGATCGGCGAGCATCCGGCCTTCTGGGCGGCTGGGATTTCGCGACGTGTTGCTGTCGGCGAGGACCACGCCGCCGTTGCGCCCGATCAGCAGGAAGCGGCCTCCGGACTCGATCGGCGTCTGAGCGCTGTAGTCCACCAGCTCCTGCCAGCTCAGATCCTGCCCGACCGATCCACCCCACTTCGAGCCCCGGGTGAAGGGCGCGACGACGCTCATGAACCAGGCGTCGGTCTTTACGCTGTGATACGGGTCGGTCCAGCGGGCCACGCCCTCGGGATTGCGTGCCGGCTCGGCCAGGCGCATCCAGTCGGTCTCCCGGTAGTCCTCGTTTGCCGCGAGCTCCCAGATGAAGTTCGGCTGATCGGGCACGAACATCACCTGGCCGCCCTCCACCGGAGTTATCCAGGCGTCCGCGAGCGTGGGGTCCAGCGTCCCCGAACCGAACCGTTCGGTGAGCGCCTTGGCCCGGATGAGAAACGACTTGAACTCGGCATCCACGCGGGTGTAGGCCGGGATGTAGATCCCGGCCTCCCGTGCCGGATCGAACATGCGCTTCCGGGTGCGCCAGGCGCCATCGGAATCCCGAGCCACCACCCTGGCGAATTCCCTGAGATCGACCGGATCGGCACCTCCGGGCATCGCCGAGAGATACCCCCCGAAGCGCAGCACTCTTCCCTCCGCGGCCGCCACTCGCTGCTGGATCCCATGCACCACGCCGCGCATGCTCGATTCCAGCGCGCCCAGCCGTGCCCCCTCGAGCCGGCGCCGAAGCGCCCGCTCGGCGAGCAGAAGGCCGGGCACGATGAGCACCGCGGCGACGATGATGAAATAGATTCCGACCAGGAGCTGGAGGCGACCGGGGAGGCGGAACGGAGATGCGGCCGGGCGGGACATCAGGAAGGGCGCAACGACGCAACGACGCAAGGACGCAACGTTGTTGCCTTGCGCCTTTGCCTCATTGCGTCGTTCCGTCTGTCAGGGAACGAACCTGCGCACCGCGAGGGTCACGTTGTGGCCGCCGAACCCGAATGAATTGGACAGTGCGGTATCGACCTCACGCTCGATCATCCGGTTCGGGGCGCAGTCGAGATCACACTCGGGATCGGGAGTGAACTGATTGATGGTCGGAGGAATTTTTCCGGTGCGGACCACCAGGAGCGAGGCGACGAACTCGAGCGCGCCGGCTCCGCCCAGCAGATGCCCGGTCATGGACTTGGTCGAGGCAAAGACCAGCTTCCGGGCATGGTCGCCGAACACCGCCTTGACCGCCCGCGTCTCCGCGATGTCACCGAGCGGTGTCGACGTGCCGTGGGCATTGACGTACCCGACGTCCGTCGCGGCAATGCCGCCTTCCTTGAGGCAGGCGAGCATGGCGCGACGAGCGCCGTCACCGTCGGGCGCCGGTGCAGTGATGTGATTGGCGTCCGCGCTCATGCCGTAGCCGGCGACCTCTCCCAGGATCGTGGCGCCTCGCGCCGAGGCGTGCTCCAGACTCTCCAGCACGATCACCGCGCCTCCGTCCGCCAGCACGAAGCCGTCCCGGCCCTCGTCGAACGGCCGGCTTGCCGTCTCGGGCGAGTCGTTCCGGGTGGAGAGCGCTTTCATGTTCTGGAATCCGGCGATCGTGATCCCGGTGATGGCCGCCTCGGCGCCCCCGGTCACCATGCAATCGGCTGCTCCGGTCTTGATGAGCTCGTAGGATTCGCCGATGGCGTGGGCCGACGACGAACACGCCGACACGGTGCAGAAATTCGGGCCCTTGAGGCCATACCGGATGGACACGTGGCCCGACGCGATGTCGGGAATGAACATCGGAACGAAGAAGGGTGAGACGCGGTCGGGACCCTTCTGCAGGTAGATGAGACACTGCTCTTCGAAGGTCATCATCCCGCCGATGCCGCTGCCGATCACGACACCCGACCGCTCGGGGTCGGGGAATTTTCCTTCCAGCCCTGCCTGGGTTACCGCCTCCTGCGCGGCCGCCATCGCGAACTGGGTAAAGAGATCCATCCGCTTGGCTTCCTTGCGCTCCAGGCAGGACAGCGGATCGAATCCCTTCACCTCGCAGGCGAAGCGCACCTGCAGCCGGCTGGGATCGAACTTGGTGATCGGCGCGGCACCGGACTTCCCGGCGAGGAGATTGGTCCAGGTTTCCTCGACGGTCAGGCCTACGGGCGTGACAAGGCCGAGACCGGTGATGACCACCCGCCGCGCCATCCGCTACTTCCCGAGCTTGTCCTGCAGGTACTTCAGCGCGTCGCCGACGGTGCGAAGCTTTTCGGCTTCCTCGTCCGGGATGTCGATGTCGAATTCCTTCTCGAACGCCATGACCAGCTCGACCGTATCGAGGGAATCAGCGCCAAGGTCTTCCATGAAGCTGGCGCTGTCGGTGAGCTTTTCGCGCTCCACGCCGAGCTCTTCGACGATGATATCCTTTACCTTCTCGACCATGTCGCTCATGCTTCCCTCAACGAAAGAGTGTATGCGGTCGGCGTCAGATGACCATGCCGCCGTCGACGACCAGCACCTGCCCGGTGATGTAGGACGCCAGGTCCGACGCCAGAAAGAGCACGGCTCCCGCAACATCGGCGGGATCACCGAGGCGCCCCAGCGCAATCTGCCCTAATAAGGCGTCCCGCGCCTCCTCCGGCAAGGCGGCGGTCATCTCGGTCGCGATGAAGCCGGGGGCGATGCAATTGGCCAGCACGTTGCGGCTGGCGTACTCCCTGGCGATCGACTTGGTGAACCCGATCAGCCCCGCCTTGCTCGCAGCGTAGTTGGCCTGGCCCTTGTTGCCGGTGAGCCCCACCACGCTGGTGATGTTGATGATCCGCCCCGCGCGGCGCTTCATCATGCCCTTGATGACGGCCCGCGTGGTATGGAACGCTCCCTTCAGATTCGCATCCAGCACCGCATCCCAGTCCGCGCCCGAGAGCCGGACAAGGATGTTGTCGCGGGTGACACCGGCGTTGTTGACCAGGACCGCGACGGGACCCAGGGTCCGCTCGGCGGCGGCGACCGCGGCCTCGACCGCGGCCTCGTCCGTCACGTCGCAGCCGAATCCTGCGGCCCGGGCGCCGAATTCGGCGGCGACCTTTTCCGCCTGTTCCGCCTGGCGCCCAATGATAGCCACCTTGGCGCCGGCTTCGTGGAGCCGTTTCGCGATGGCAAGACCGATTCCCCGCGTGCTGCCGGTGACGAACGCAACCTGTCCGTCGAGGGAGATCATGGTCATGCCAGGAGGCGCTCCACATCGCCGGCGGTCGAGAGCGAGAGGCAGTCTGCGTCCGGCAGTATTCGTTTGAGCAGGCCCACGAGCACCGTGCCGGGTCCGATTTCCACGAAGCGCGCGCCAGGAGCCAGGGCGGCCAGGGCACGCACACACTCCACCCACCGCACCGATGCGGTCAGCTGGTCGGCGAGGAGCCGCCGCGCCTCACCCGCGGTATGGACCGCCCTCGCGCTGGCGTTGGCAACGACCGGAAAGCGGGGCTCGCCGAAATCGGACCCCTCGAGCGCCGAGGCGAGTCCGGCCGCGGCGGGGGCCATGAGCGGCGAGTGAAAAGCCCCGCTCACCTTGAGCGGCAGCACCCGTTTGGCTCCCGCGGCCTTGCAGGCATCTCCCGCCCGCCCGACCGCCGCGGGGTCGCCGGAGATCACCGTCTGGTCCGGGGCATTGAGGTTTGCGGGAACTACGACCTCCTCCGGCGTCGAGGCGGCTCCGCACGCCCGTTCCACCTCAGCGGTCGCGAGGCCCAAGATCGCAGCCATGGCCCCCGGTCTCCGGCTGCCCGCGTCGTGCATCAGCTCGCCCCGCCGCCGCACCAGCCGCGCCGCCTCGACCGGCGTCAGCGCTCCCGCCGCCACATAGGCGGAGTATTCACCCAGACTGTGTCCCGCGGCGCCCGCCACCACTCCAAGACGCTCCTGTGCGACCGCGAGCACCGCGGCGGAATGCGCGAGGATGGCCGGCTGCGCGTTGTGGGTCTGCTGAAGCAGCTCCTCGGGCCCTTCCCACATCGTGCGGGAGAGCGGCGTGGCGAGGGCCTCATCGATGTCGGCAAAGGTCTTCCGCGCAGCCGGAAAGGCCTCGGCGAGATCCTTTCCCATGCCCACCCTTTGCGACCCCTGCCCCGGAAAGAGCAGGATGCTCACCATCGCATCACGACGCTGCCCCAGGTGAATCCTGCGCCGAATGTCACCATGAGGAGGAGCGACCCGGGACGGATCCGGCCCTCGGCGACTCCCTGGGCGAGCGCCAGCGGGATCGAGGCGGCGGAGGTATTGCCATATCGATCGACGTTGACCATCACCTTGCTCATCGGAAGCCCCGCGTGCTTCGCGGTGGACTCGATGATTCGGAGATTCGCCTGATGGGGAACCAGGAGATCGATATCCTCGACCCGCACGCCGGCCTTCTCGAGAGCCTGATCGCAGGCCTTTGCCATCGCCAGCACCGCGGCCTTGAAAACCTCCCGGCCCGCCATGCGGATGTAATGGGTGCGCTCGCGCACCACCTTCTCGCTGATCGGCTCGGTCGACCCTCCGGCCGGGATGTAGAGCAGATCGGCGAGAGTCCCGTCCGACCCGAGGATGATCGAGAGGATGCCACGGCCGTCACCGGTGGCGGGGCTCAGCACCGAAGCACCCGCGCCATCGCCGAACAGGACTGCGGTACTCCGGTCGGTAGTGTCGGTGACGGAGGAGAGCTTCTCGGCCCCCAGCGCGAGCACGTGCCTGGCGCGCCCGGAGGCGATCAGCCCCTCGCCAACGGCCAGGGCATAGATCCAGCCCGGACAGGCCGCCGCAATGTCGAAGGCCGCCGCATTCGCGGCGCCCAGTCGAGCCTGCAGCTCGCACGCCGTCGCGGGGAGCCGGCGGTCGGGGGAGATCGTGCCGAGGACGATGGCATCGAGCTGGTCCGGGGTGAGACGGGCGCCGCTGATCGCGATCCGCGAGGCCGTCTCACACAGATCGGTCAGCGTCTCCGGGCCGGCGATGTAGCGCTCCCGGATGCCGGTGCGCTCGACGATCCACTGATCCGACGTATCGAGGTATTTCTCGAAGTCGGCGTTGGTCACCAGCTTGGCGGGGACGGCGGTGCCCAGGCCGGTAAGCGCCGCAATCGGAGTGGCGCTCACGCGCGCTCCACCGCCTCGCGCTCGGCGAACTCAGCGCCGATGTGACCGGCGAGCTGCACCTCCACCGACTGCACCGCGACCCGGATGGCGTGACGGATCGCGTTGGGATTGGAGGAGCCGTGACAGATGATGGAGACCCCCTTGACCCCGAGCAGAGGCGCACCACCGTACTGGGAGTAGTCGAGCATCCGGAAGGCCGAGCGGATTTCTTTCCGCTCCCACATATCGGGCGCGCCGGTTTCGGCCAGGTGCCTGATCAGCAGGACCACCGATTCGTAGAATTTGAGGACGATGTTCCCGACGAAACCATCGCAGACGACGACATCGAGACGGCCGTGCCGGGGGTGCCCACCGAGAATGTCCCGGCCTTCGAGATTTCCGAGATAGTTGAGCCGCCGGTCCTGCTTCAGAAGGCGATGCGCCTCCTTGACCATCGCGGTGCCCTTCTCCTCCTCTTCTCCGACGTTCAGCAGGCCCACCTTGGGTTTCGGGCGGCTGAGCACGTCCCGCATGTAGACGGTGCCGAGATGCCCGAAGCCGACCAGCTCCCGAGCGGAGCAGTCGACGTTGGCGCCGGCGTCGAGGAGCAGCACCGGACCATCGACCGTAGGAAGCAGCGCTCCGACCGCGGCCCGTTCCACCCCGTCGAACAGGCCGAGAAGCACGGTGGATGCGGCCAGAATGGCCCCGGTGTTTCCGGCCGAAATGAACGCGTCGGCCCCGGACTGCGCGACGAGCGCGGTTCCCATGACGAGACTGGATTTCGGCTTCCGGCGAACCGCCTGGAGCGGCTTCTCCGCCATCCCGATGACGTCGGGCGCGTCGACGATCTCGAGGCGGCTCCGATCGAGGTCGGGATGGCGCGCCAGCTCCGCTTCGATCGCCTGCGTCTGGCCGACGAGCTTCACGCGGAAGCCGGGAGGCAGCTCGCGCAACGCGAGCGCCACACCCTCGACTTCGGTGCGGGGGGCCTGATCGCTCCCCATCGCGTCGAGCGCGACGCGGATCACGCTCAGCTGTCCTCGACCTCGAGCCGCTTCTTTCCGGCGTAATAACCGCAGGAACCGCACACCCGATGCGGAAGCCGGGCGGAGCCGCAGCGCGGGCAGGCCTGGGTGGGCATCCCGGCACCGGTGTGATTGCCGCGGCGCAGCCGCTTCCTGCGCTTCGACATTTTTCTCTTGGGAACAGCCATGGCGTCCTCGAGTCTAGTCAGTGGGGGCGCACTCGCACGCCCCGCGATTCAGATCGGCCCCGCATCGCGGGCAGAGCCCGCGACAATCTTCCCTGCACAGCGGATAGGCATCCACCGCCAGCACCAGCTCTTCCCGCACCGCCGGCCGGACATCTACGTGGGTCAGCGGCTCGCTCAGCGGATAGACGCTGGGATCGTCCTGAAGATCCGGATCGGTCGAGAACACCACCTCGATGGCCTCGGACACCGGAGTGACGAACTCCGTCAGGCACCGCCGACAGGTCGAGATCACCTGGCCCTGGAGCGTGCCGTGCCAGTAGAACCCGCTCGCGCCGGCGCGCTCCAGCGAGCCTCCGATAGCCAGCGGACCGGTGAGTGGCACCTGGAGCCCCTCGAACAGAGGGTCTTTCGCTTCGAGCTCGCCTTCGATCTCCACCGGGCCGTGGCGAAGCTCCCGAACATCTACCTGGAGCATAGCCCGTAAATCTACATGGGAGAGGGACTTAGTTCAATTGGAGGGGTCAGTGGTCAGAGGTGAGGGGTCAGGGCACTGCCTCCCTGACCACTGACCACTGATCCCTGACCACTTCTACCAGATCGCCCGCTCCGCCTCGCTGAAGAAAAATCCGATCTCGCGGGCGGCGTTTTCATCACTGTCCGAGCCGTGGACGGCGTTCCGGCCTTTCGACTCGGCGTAGAGCTTCCGGATCGTCCCGGCCGCCGCCTCGGCTG
>Ga0075429_100000575_pt1 | contig 28243 bp, 30 predicted proteins | sample RhiMetdeltSRZDD3_FD_75295 | JGI IMG/M metagenome (GOLD analysis project Ga0075429, IMG submission 75295) | Populus rhizosphere microbial communities from Tennessee, USA - Rhizosphere MetaG P. deltoides SRZDD3 | ecosystem: Host-associated > Plants > Roots > Rhizosphere > Soil | place: USA... | reverse complement strand
GTGGTGCCGCAGGATCCGGTGATCTTCGCCGCGAGCGTGCTCGACAACGTGCGCTACGGCCGGCCCGGCGCCGGACGCGACGAGGTGCTCGCCGCCTGCGAACAGGCCTTCGCGCTCGAGTTCATCGAGCGCCTGCCGCAGGGGCTCGATACGGCGCTCGGCGAGCGCGGCGTCACGCTCTCCGGCGGGCAACGCCAGCGCCTTTCGATCGCCCGCGCGCTGCTCGCCGATCGCCCGATCCTGCTGCTCGACGAGGCGACGAGCTCGCTCGACGCCGCGAGCGAGCTCGTCGTGCAGCGCGCGCTCGAGGCGCTGGAAAAGGGCCGCACCACGCTCGCCATCGCGCACCGGCTTGCGACGGTGCAGCATGCCGACCGCATCATCGTCATGGAGCGCGGCACGATCGTGGCCGAGGGCAGCCATGCCGAGCTGATGCGCCAGGGCGGGCTGTACGCCCGGCTCGCCGCGCTCCAGTTCCTGGGCGACGCGGCCGTGCGCAAGATCGGCCGCGCCGCCGTCGCTTCCACCTCGCCATGAGGCCCGTGCCGAGCCAAGTCGCCGCAATCGCTCTCGGCTGTATCGTCATGGTCGCCGCCTTGCCCGGGTTCGCACGCGGAAGTGCGCTCGCGGATGTGTTCTCGGAGATCGTCAAAGTGCTTGTGAGCGTGGCGATACTGGCGGGGCTCGCCTGCGGGGTACTCGCCGCCAGGTTCAGGATTCGGCCAAGGCCTACCGTTGTGACGCTCGTCTGCGTCGCTCTCCTCGTCGCGGTTTTCGCCCTCGGAGCCGGCAACTACGAGCTGTGGATGCATTTCATTCTGCTTCCCGCCGCAGCTGCCCTGCTCATTCTTCTTGTCGTCTTCGCCGTCATCTCGACGCTCGCGGCTCCAAGCGCGCCGGACGATCGGCAGCGCGTACTCGTGCTGCCCCGTTGGGCGCGATCCTTGTGCGCTTGGGCGGGCGCATCGTACGTTTTCTGGGCCGTTTTTTCCCTGCTGAACATTGGATTCCTCGCCGGCCTCGCGTTTCCGCCTGCGCTCTTTGCCGGTTTCGATTTTTACCGCAAGTTCATGCCGTTTGTGGGCCCACCAGTTGCCTTTTCCCTAGTGACCGCCGGCGTCATTGCTGCGGGCCTGGCTCCCGCGCTGCGCGGCCCGGGTCGGCGTTTCGCGCCGTTCTACTTCAATGGCATCCTCCTTCTGGCGTTTCTGATTTCAGCGGAGATCTACAAGAGCTTTCTCATTTCGCAGGCGCTTAAGACGCATCAGCCGGAATGTGTCTCTAGCAGGTCCTTTTTCGCTTCGTTGCTCGATGCGGGGAGTTATTTTCGACCGCCGCACGCGGTCTTCGACGAGAAGGGTGGAAGTTTCTACTGGAGCTACTCGGAGCGACGGTTTCTCGAGGCCGGCGAAGGGCTGAAGAAGAACATCTCGTGTCGACCGCTGACCTAGCCGGCTTGCGCGCGTTGCTCGGCGTCGCGGTGCTCGCCTTGGCCTGCGCCCATGCGGTCGCGGACGTGCCGAAAATCGGCTCCAAGCGCTTCACCGAGTCCTACATCCTCGGCGAGATCCTGGCGCGCGCGGCCGGCGGCGAGCACCGCCCGGGGCTGGGAAACACCGCGATCCTCTACGAAGCGCTGCGCGGCGGAGCAATCGACGCCTATCCCGAGTACACCGGCACCATCGCGCGCGAGATCCTCAAGACCGAGGAGAGCCTCGATCTTGCGCAGCTGAATCGGAGGCTGCAGCCGCTGGGGCTAGCGGTTTCCGTGCCGCTGGGCTTCAGCAACAGCTACGCGCTGGGCACGCGGCTGACTCTCAGAACGATCTCGGATCTCGCGAAACGGCCCGAGGCGCGCGTCGGTCTGTCGCACGAATTCCTCGGCCGGCGCGACGGCTGGCCGGGACTCAAGCAGGCGTACGGCCTCCCGCAAAGCCCTCGCGGCCTCGATCACGGGCTCGCCTACGAGGCGCTCGCCGCCGGCGAGATCGACGTCATCGACCTCTATTCCACGGATGCGAAGATCGAGCGCTACCGCATCACGGTGCTCGAGGACGACCGGCGTTACTTCCCGTCGTACGAGGCGGTATTGCTGTACCGCGCCGACGTACCCGATCGGTTTCCCGACGCGTTTGCGGCTTGGAAGAAGCTCGAGGGCAAGATCAGCAACCCCGCCATGGTGCGGCTCAACGCACGCGCGGAGATCGACAAGGTTCCCTTCGCCCAGGTCGCGGCCGAGTTCCTCGGTGGCGAAACCGGCAACAGCCGGCGCTCGCTCTGGTCGGCGGTGTTCGCGCCGGATTTCGGGCGGCTGCTGGCGCAGCACCTGACGCTGGTGTTTGCTTCGCTCGCGGCGGCGATCCTGGTCGGGGTGCCGCTCGGCATGGTCGCGGCGCGGCGGCGCTGGCTCGAGCAGCCCGTGCTCGTCGCCACCGGCCTCATCCAGACCGTCCCATCGCTCGCGCTGCTCGCGTTCCTGATCCCGCTGACCGGAAGCATCGGCGTGTGGCCGGCGCTCATCGCGCTTTTCCTGTACGCGCTGCTCCCCATCACGCGGAACGCTCACGCCGGGCTGGTGCAGGTGCCGAGGGGACTGGTCCAGTCCGGCACCGCGCTTGGCCTGACCCCTCGCCAGATCCTCAGGTACGTGAAGCTGCCGCTCGCGCTGCCCACGATCATGGCCGGCATCAAGACCTCGGCGGTGATCAACGTGGGTACCGCCACCATCGCCGCCTTCATCGGCGCAGGCGGCTTCGGCGAGCGCATCGCGCAGGGGCTGGCGCTGAACGATCACGCCGTGCTCCTCGCCGGTGCGCTGCCCGCCGCCGCGCTCGCGCTCGCGGTCCACGGCCTGTTCGAGGCGCTCGAGCGCTCGCTGCCGCGGCCGCCAAGGTAGAATCCGGCCCACCTTTTTCCCGGAGAAGGTCCCCTCATGCTGATCGGAGTTCCGCGCGAGACCGCGGCGGGCGAGAAGCGCGTCGCCACCGTTCCCGAAGTCGTCGAGCGGCTGGTCAAGCTCGGGTTTGCGGTCGCGGTCGAATCGGGCGCAGGCGATGCGGCGAACTTCCCCGACGAGGCGTACCGCGCGGCCGGGGCGCAGGTCACCGACGCGGCGCGCGTCTGGGATACCGCCGACATCGTGTTCAAGGTGCGCGCCCCCAGCACCGCCGAGGTCGCGCGCCTGCGCCAAGGCGCTATCCTGGTGAGCTTCATCTGGCCGGCGCAGAACCCGGAGCTGATGCAGGCGCTCGCGGGAAGGAAGGCCACGGTGCTCGCGATGGACAGCGTGCCGCGCATCTCGCGCGCGCAGAAGCTCGACGCGCTGTCCTCGATGGCGAACATCGCCGGCTACCGGGCGGTGATCGAGGCGGCGCATGCGTTCGGGCGTTTCTTCACCGGGCAGATCACCGCGGCCGGCAAGGTGCCGCCGGCGAAGGTGTTCATCATCGGCGCCGGCGTCGCGGGACTCGCGGCAATCGGCGCGGCTTCAGGGCTTGGCGCCGTCGTGCTCGCCAACGACACGCGCCCGGAAGTCGCCGACCAGATCAAGTCGCTCGGCGGCGAGTTCGTCGGGGTGGACTACGTGGAGGAGGGTTCCGGCGTCGGCGGCTACGCCAAGGTGATGAGCGAGGGCTTCCAGAGAGCCCAGCGCGAGGTTTTCGCCGCGCAAGCGAAAGCGGTCGACGTCATCATCACCACCGCGCTGATCCCGGGCAAGCCCGCGCCGAAGCTCATCACCGCCGACATGGTGAAGTCCATGCGCCCCGGCAGCGTGATCGTCGACCTCGCCGCGGAGCAGGGTGGCAACTGCGAGCTGACCGAGCCGGGGCAGGCGGTGGTGAGGCACGGCGTCACCATCATCGGCTATACCGATCTGCCCAGCCGCCTGGCCAAGCAGTCGAGCACGCTCTACGCCACCAACCTGCTGCGCTTGAGCGAAGAGCTGTGCAAGGCGAAGGACGGCAAGTTCAACGTCAACATGGACGACGAGGTGATCCGCGGCACGACCGTGGTCAAGGACGGCAGCATCACCTGGCCGCCGCCCGCGCCCAAGCTTTCTGCCGCGCCGCCCTCCAAGCCGGCCGCAAAGCCCGCTGCCGTACCGGAAAAGGAAAAGTCTAAACATGGCGGCGCCGGCGCCCCCGCATCGGCGCGTGCGACTGCAATGGTCTTTCTGATTGGGGCAATTCTTTTCGGCTACGTCGGCGCGTACGCTCCCCCCGCGTTTCTCGCCCACCTCACCGTGTTCGTGCTGGCCTGTTTTGTCGGCTACATGGTGATCTGGAACGTGACGCCCGCGCTCCACACGCCGCTCATGAGCGTGACCAACGCGATCAGCAGCATCATCGCGATCGGTGCGCTGGTGCAGGTCGCGCCGTTCGAGCCGGGAGCGGGTGCCGCCGACCGGCCCACGGCGTGGATCGTCGGGCTGGCGGTGGTGAGCATCGCGCTCGTCGCGATCAACATGTTCGGCGGCTTCGCCGTGACGCAGCGCATGCTGCAGATGTTCCGGAAGTAGGGCCGCCGCCATGTCCCCGACGCTCCTGACGGTGTCCTACCTCGCGGCGACGATCCTGTTCGTGCTCAGCCTGGGCGGACTGTCCAATCCCGAGACCTCGCGCCGCGGCAACCTCTACGGGATGATCGGCATGGCGATCGCGGTGCTCGCCACGGTGCTCGGTCCGCAGGTCACGCGCACCGCGTATCCGTGGATCGTCGGCGCGATGGCGCTCGGCGCGACGCTCGGCCTGTACGCCGCGCGCGTCGTGAAGATGACGCAGATGCCCGAGCTGGTCGCGCTGATGCACAGCCTGGTCGGCTTGGCCGCGGTGCTGGTCGGATACGCGAACTACATCGACCCCGCCGCCGCTGCGAGCTTCGAGGGCGCGGAGAAGACCATCCACGAGCTCGAGATCTACATCGGCGTGCTGATCGGCGCGGTGACGTTCTCCGGCTCGCTGATCGCCTTCGGCAAGCTCTCGGCGAAGATCAGCGGCAAGCCGGTGCTGATTCCGGGACGGCACTGGATCAACCTCGCCGGCCTGCTGGTGGTCCTCTGGTGCGGCGGCTGGTTCATCGGCACGCACTCGGTCGACGAGGGGCTCAAGCCGCTCGCGATCATGACGCTCATCGCGCTCCTCTTCGGCGTCCACATGGTGATGGCGATCGGCGGCGCCGACATGCCGGTGGTGGTGTCGATGCTGAACAGCTACTCGGGCTGGGCGGCGGCGGCGACCGGCTTCATGCTCAGCAACGACCTCCTCATCGTCACCGGGGCGCTGGTCGGCTCGAGCGGCGCGATCCTCTCGTACATCATGTGCCGGGCGATGAACCGCAACTTCATCAGCGTCATCGCCGGCGGGTTCGGAACCGGAGGCGGAGCACCCGCCGCCTCAGGCGCGGCGCCGGCCGGAGAAGTCCAACCCGTTTCTGCAAGCGAGACGGCGGAGCTGCTGCGCGGCTCGAAGAACGTGATCATCGTCCCCGGCTACGGCATGGCGGTGGCGCAGGCGCAGCACGCCGTCTACGAGATCACCAGGGTACTGCGCGAAAAGGGCGTCAACGTGCGCTTCGGCATCCATCCGGTGGCGGGCCGCATGCCCGGACACATGAACGTGCTGCTCGCGGAAGCGAAGGTGCCTTACGACATCGTGATGGAGATGGACGAGATCAACCAGGACTTCCCTGAAACCGACGTCGCCATGGTGATCGGCGCCAACGACATCGTGAATCCCGCGGCGCAGGAGGATCCCTCCAGCCCGATCGCCGGGATGCCGGTGCTCGAGGTGTGGAAGGCCAAGAACTCGGTGGTGATGAAGCGCAGCATGGCCTCGGGCTACGCCGGCGTCGACAATCCGCTCTTCTACAAGGACAACAACCGCATGCTGTTCGGCGACGCCAAGAAGATGCTGGACGAGGTGCTGGGCGCGCTGAAGGCCTGAGGTAGTAGGCTGGCCGTCCAGACGCTAGACTCGGGCCGGTGACCCCGCTCAGGCGCGCGGCGCGCTCGGCGCGCGAGTTCCTCTCACGCAAGCTCGAGCCCGACGCGCTGAAGATCGGCGTGTCGGCGCGCCTGTTTCACCCGCAGCCCGACGCCCAGGGCATCCAGTCGAAGACGCTGCAGTATCTCGAGCAGTCGGTGGCGCACTGGGTCATGTCGCGCGACGTGCTCGTGTTCATGGTGCCGACCGTGGACAAGGACGGCCTGATCCACCGCAGCGAGGTGCGCCTCGCCGACTATGCGCGCGTGCTCGACGGCCTGGTGCTGCAGGGCGGCGCCGACGTGAGCCCTTCGTCGTACGGCGAGACGCCGCTCGAGGCGCAATGGGCCGGCGATCGCCTCCGCGACGTCTACGAGATGGAGCTGGTGCACGAGTTCATCGAGGCGCGCAAGCCGGTGCTCGGCATCTGCCGCGGCGCGCAGCTCATCAACGTGGCGTTCGGCGGCACGCTGTACCAGGATATCCGCAGCCAGCTTCCCGAGTCGCAGGTGCACGTGACCGACGCCTACGAGAAGCACCGCCACGCGATCCGCTTCGAGCCTGGCTCGGGCCTTGCGCGCCTGTACCCGGGCGTGCAGCAGCCGATGGTCACCTCGATCCACCACCAGTCGATCAAGGCGCTCGGCCGCGGCCTGCGGGTCGAGGCCTGGTCCGAGCCCGACGGCGTGGTCGAGGCGATCCGCGGCAGCGGCAAGGGCTACGTGCTCGCGGTGCAGTGGCACCCGGAGTTCCACCACCCGGGCGACAAGGCGACGCTCGACAGCGCGCCGATCCTCGAGGAATTCCTCGAGGCGGCGCGCGGGGCTTGAATGGCGACCGAGTTCCTGCCGCGGCTGCCGCTCGCCTTCTCGCAGGCCGCGCTGTTCGGCGCCCTGGTGCTCGTCGGCCTCGCTGCCGGCGAAGCGCTGCGCCGCTACGCCGCCCTGCCGCGCATCACCGGATACGTGCTCGCCGGCGCCGCGCTCGGGCCGCACGCGCTCGGCCTGATCAGCGACGACATGCTGTTCGACCTGCGCCCGCTGGTCGACCTCTCGGTCGGCCTGATCGTGTTCGAGCTCGGCTTTCGCCTCGACTTCAAGTGGCTGCGCGCCAACCGCTGGCTTTTCGTCACGGCGATCGGCGAGGCCCTGTTCTCGTTCCTCGGCATCTTCGCGGTGCTGGCGGCGTTCGGCTTCCGGCCGGTGCTCGCGGCGATGGTGGCGGCGATCGGCACCGCGACCTCGCCCGCCACCGTCATGCTCGTGGTGCACGACTTGCGCGCGCAGGGGCAGATCACCGAGCGGCTGCTGCTGTTTACCGCGGTGAACAGCGCGTTCGCGTACGTGCTGCTGACGCTGCTGCTTCCGTTCCTGCATTTCGAGCAGCAGGCGAGCTGGCAGCAGGCGCTGTTCCATCCGCTGTACCTGCTGTGGGGCTCGCTCGTGGCGGGCTGGCTTGCCTGTATCCTGATGCTGCGCCTGGCCGCCTGGCTGGGCAAGAGCGAGGAGCGGCAGTTCATTCTCATGGTCGGGACGGTGGTCGTGACCGTCGGCATCGCGCACGCGCTCAAGCTTTCGGTGAGCCTCGCCCTGCTGACGCTCGGCATGCTGGCGCGCAACCTCGACCGCGGCTACGCCGTCCTGCCGGTGCACTTCGGCCACGGCTCGCAGCTCTTCTTCGTGATCCTGTTCGTGCTGGTGGGGGCGAGCCTCGAGTTCTCGGCGTTCAGCGTCGCGGCGGCGGCGCCGGTGGCCGCGTTCGTCCTGCTGCGCTTCCTGGGCAAGGGCCTCGCGCTGCTCGGCTTCGGCCCCTTTTCGGGCATCCGCCCCGGCGGCGCCGGCCTGCTCGCGCTCGCGCTCCTTCCGCTCTCGGGCTCGGCGGTGGTGATGGTGCGCGACACCACGCTGCTCTATCCCGCGTTCGGGCGCGAGCTCGCCGCGGTGGTGCTGTCCGCGGTGGTGATCCTCGAGCTGATCGGGCCGCTCGCCACCCAGTTCGCCCTGCGCCGGGCGCGCGAGGCGCATCCCGATGGATGAGCTCGCCTTCGCCGTTTCGGCGCCGCTCACCGTCGGCGTCGAGCTCGAGGTGCAGCTCGTGCGGCCGCACGATTTCGATCTGGCGCGCGATGCCGACGAGCTCTTGCGCCGGCTCGGCAAGCGCAAGCTTCCGGGCGCGGTGAAGCCCGAGATCACCGAGAGCATGGTGGAGCTGAACAGCTCCGTGCATGCGGGCGCAGTGACCCTTCTCGATGAGTTGGAGAAAGTCCGCGACGCCGTCATGCAGGAGGCCCGGGTGCTGAACGTGCGCATCGCCGGCGGCGGCTCGCACCCGTTCCACGACTGGGCCGACCGCCGCATCTATCCGAACGAGCGCTTCATGCACGTGGTCGAGCGCTACGGCTACCTCGCCAAGCAGTTCACCGTCTTCGGCCAGCACATCCATATCGGCTGCCCGAGCGGCGACGACGCCGTGTTCCTGACCCACGTCCTGACGCGCTACGTGCCGCACTTCATCGCGCTGTCGGCGGCTTCGCCGTTCTACCAGGGCGAGGACACCTCGTTCCAGTCCTCGCGCCTCACGGCGGTGAGCGCCTTTCCGCTCGCCGGCCACATCCCGTTCGTGCGCGACTGGGCCGAGTTCCTCGAATACTTCATGCGCATGAAAGGGTTCGGCATCGTCGCGAGCATGAAAGACTTCTACTGGGACATCCGGCCCAAGCCCGAGTACGGCACCGTCGAGATCCGGGTGTGCGACACGCCGCTGACGGTGCGCCGGGCGGGGCTGCTCGCCGCCTACGCCCAGGCGCTGGCCGCGTGGCATCTCGAGGAGCGGCCGCTCGAGCCTTCGCGCACCACCTACCTCGTGAACAGCTTCAACCGCTTCGAGGCCTGCCGCTACGGCCTGCGGGGCACGATGGTCGACCCGTACGTCAGTCGCAAGACCGCCATCGGCGAGGACATTCTCGCCACGCTGGCGAGGGTCGGCCCGTACGCCGCGCGCCTGGGCTGCGGAGCCCTGGTGCACGAGCTGGCGGCCGGGGTGCGCGCCGGCGATTCGGACGCCGCATGGCTGCGTGCCCGCCACGCCGCGCGGGGCTCGCTCGCCGACGTGGTACGCGAAGCCTGCGCGCGATGGGAAAAGGCCGCGTAAACCGGAATACACGGACGCTTCAGACTGTTCTAGAATCCGCCGCAAGCTCGCCCGGGGGGCATGCCAGCAAGGCGAGCGTCCACTAGATAACCTCACCGAAGGCAGGAGGAGTGATGAACACCCAGCAAGACAAGCCGCAAGCCTCGCGCCGCAAATTCCTGACCGGCGCCGCGACGGCCGGCGGGGCCGCAGCGCTCGGCTTCCCGATGATCGCCAAGGCGCAGGGCCCGATCTCGATGCGCTGGCAGAGCACCTGGCCGGCGAAAGACATCTTCCACGAGTACGCCACCGACTTCGCCAAGAAGGTGAACGACATGACCGGCGGCGACCTCAGGATCGAGGTGCTGCCCGCGGGCGCGGTGGTCCCTGCCTTCGGCCTGCTCGACGCGGTCACCAAGGGCACGCTCGACGGCGGCCACGGCGTTCTCGTGTACCACTACGGCAAGCAGAACGCGCTCGCGCTGTGGGGCTCGGGCCCGGCCTACGGCATGGACGCGAACATGCTGCTTTCGTGGCACAAGTACGGCGGCGGCAAGGAACTGCTGAACAAGCTGTACGCCTCCATCGGCGCGAACGTGGTGTCGTTCCCGTACGGCCCGATGCCGACTCAGCCGTTCGGCTGGTTCAAGAAGCCGATCACCAAGGCCGACGACATGAAGGGCATGAAGTTCCGCACCGTCGGCATCTCGATCGACGTGTACACGGGCCTGGGTGCTGCGGTGAACGCGCTGCCCGGCGGCGAGATCGTTCCGGCGATCGACCGCGGCCTGCTCGACGGCGCGGAGTTCAACAACGCGACCTCCGACCGGATCCTCGGCTTCCCCGACGTCTCGAAGGTGTGCATGCTGCAGAGCTACCACCAGAACGCCGAGCAGTTCGAGATCATGTTCAACAAGGGAAAATTCGACGCCCTGCCAGCGAAGATCAAGGCGATCATCGAGAACGCCGTGGAAGCCGCGTCGCAGGACATGTCCTGGAAGGCGATCGACCGTTACTCGAAGGACTACATCGAGCTGCAGACGAAGGACAAGGTGCGCTTCTACCGCACGCCCGACTCCATCCTGCAGCGCCAGCTCGAGACCTACGACGCAGCCGCGAAGAAGCGCTCGGACAACGCGATCTTCGTCGAGATCGAGAAGTCGCAGCGCGCGTTCGCCGAGCGCGCGGTGCGCTGGGACCTCGACACCAACGTCAACCGGCGCATGGCGTACAACCACTACTTCGGCAAGCAGGCGGCCAAGCCCGAGGCGAAGAAGAGCTAGCAAACGGTAACAACCCAGGTGCTCGCTTAACCACCCAGCCATCCGGCGCAAGCCGGGTGGCTGTTTTATTTCATGCAAAAAACACTTCTCTTCATCGACCGCATCAGCACCTGGATCGGCCAGGCCTTTTCCGTCCTGATCGTGGTGCTCACGCTGCATGTGAGCTGGGAGGTCTTTTCCCGCTACGTGCTCGATGCCCCGCGCTCGTGGGCCTTCGACGCGATGATCATGCTTTACGGCACGCTCTTCATGATGGCGGGTGCCTATACGCTGGCCAAGAACGGCCACGTGCGCGGCGACGTGCTCTACGGGTTCTTCCGGCCCCGCACCCAGGCGAGCTGGGATTTGCTCCTGTACATCGTGTTTTTCCTTCCCGGGGTGTTCGCGCTCACCTACGCCGGCTACTACTATGCTGCCGACAGCTGGCGCATTCACGAGACCTCGAACATCACCGCCGAGGGCCCGCCGATCTACCCGTTCAAGACCGTCATCCCGTTCGCCGGCGGCATTCTGCTGCTGCAGGGCATCGTCGAGATCATCCGCTGCGTGATCTGCATCAAGCAGGGCTACTGGCCCTCGCGCGAGGAGGACGTCGAGGAAGTCGACGTCGACAAGCTGAAGGAGGAGCTGAACGTCAAGGACGAGGATATCGAGAAGCTCGACGTGTACGTGACCAGGGAGAAGCCACGGTGATCATCCGCAAGGAGCTGTGGTTCGGCTTCGGGCTCATGGCCCTGATCGTGCTCTCGGTGCTCATCTTGACGCCCTGGGGCAACCTGTTCGACGCGCACCTGAGCCACGCCGACCTCGGCGTGCTCGGGCTGCTCATGCTGGCGCTGATCGTGGTCGCCATCATGCTCGGCTTTCCCACGGCGTTCACGCTCATGGGCATGGGCGTGTTCTTCGCCTGGCTGGCCTATCGCAGCGTCAACCCGCAGCTCGCAGTGAACCAGGTGCTCGACCTGTTCGTGCAAAGAACTTACGGCGTGATGTCGAACGACGTGCTGATCGCCATTCCGCTGTTCCTGTTCATGGGCTACCTGGTCGAACGGGCGCAGCTGATCGATCGCCTGTTCCACAGCCTGCACCTCGCCACCTCGCGCGTGCCGGGCTCGCTCGCGGTGGCGAGCATCGTCACCTGCGCGATCTTCGCCACCGCGACCGGGATCGTGGGCGCGGTGGTGACGCTGATGGGCCTGCTCGCCTTCCCGGCGATGCTCAAGGCCGGCTACAACATCAAGGTCGCGGCTGGAGCAATCACCGCCGGCGGTTGCCTCGGCATCCTGATCCCGCCCTCGGTGCTGCTGATCGTATACGGAGCGACCGCGGGCGTGTCGGTGGTGCAGCTCTACGCCGGCGCCTTCTTCCCCGGCTTCATGCTGGCGTTTCTGTACATCGGCTACATCATCGTGCTCGCGAAGTGGAAGCCCAATCTCATGCCGCCGCTCGCCGAGAGCGAGCAGCGCGTCCCGCTGCCGCCTCACGCGCAGGCCCTGGCGAGGCGCGGGCGCCACCCCCTGGCAACGTCATGGCGCGCGCTGATGGGCGACGCGCCGGGGGTTTCGAAGCGCACCGTGTTCGCGCAGTTCTTCGTCAGCCTCCTGCCGGCGCTCGCGATCGCGGCAATTATCGTCGTCGCCTACCGCATCGCGACCGCGCCGGAAGCTCAAGTGAGCACGGCAGGCCTGGTGGAGGCGGGCGGCGCCATTGCGGCCGATGCCAGCCAATCGGAGCAGTCGAGCGGCCTGATCGGGGCCCCGGATACCGAGGAAGAGAACAAGCCGGGAGAGCTGGCACCGCCGCCGGGCGCCCAGGAGGAGAAGAAGCCCGCGGCGGCCGAGCCCACGTCGGCGACCCCGGCACCACCGGACGCGGCAGCGGCGCCGGCGAAACGACTCCCCGCGCCGCCTTGGTTCTATGTCCTGCTTGCGGTCTGCGTCGGCACCATCCTGCTCATCTACTGGCTGTGGAACTGGGAGCGGCTGGAAGTGTTCAAGCTGCTGCTCGCCTCATTCTTTCCGCTCGCGCTGCTGATCCTCGCGGTGCTCGGCTCGATCGTGGTCGGCCTCGCGACGCCGGCCGAGGCGGCAGCGGTCGGCGCCTTCGGCGGCTTCGTGCTGGCGGCGATCTACCGCTTCATCGCCCACTGGCGCGACCGGCCGCAAAGCGAGGCCTCCATCGGCGTAGTGCTCGCGCGCACGCTGAAGGAGTTCGGCAGGATCATGAAGGAGTCGTGCTTCCTCACCGCCAAGACGAGCGCCATGGTGTGCTGGCTGTTCGTGGGCTCGGGCATCTTCTCGGCGGCGTTTGCGCTGCTCGGCGGGCAGGAGATCATCGAGAAGTGGGTGCTTTCGCTCAACATGACCCCGCTGCAGTTCATGATCCTGGCGCAGCTCATCATTTTCATCCTCGGGTGGCCGCTCGAGTGGACCGAGATCATCATCATCTTCATGCCGATCTTCATTCCGCTCTTGCCGCACTTCGGCATCGATCCGCTGTTCTTCGGCCTGCTGGTGGCGCTCAACCTGCAGACCGCGTTCCTGTCGCCGCCGGTGGCGATGGCGGCGTTCTACCTGAAGGGCGTATCGCCGCCGCACGTGACGCTCAACCAGATCTTCGCCGGCATGATGCCCTTCATGGGCATCCAGATCATCGCGCTGATCCTCCTCTACATGTTCCCTGGGATCGGGCTGTGGCTGCCGAGCGTCATGTACGCGAAATGATGCTCTCCGCGGCCGACGCCGCACGCGAAATCGCTGAAGGCAGGCTGACGTCGGAAGAGCTGGTGCAGGCCTGCCTCGAGCGCATCCGCGCGCTCGAGCCGAAGGTCCAGGCGTGGACGTTCCTCGACCAGGAGCACGCGCTGACGCAGGCGCGCGCGGCCGACGAGCACAAGCGCTCGGGCAAGCCGATCGGGCCGCTGCACGGGGTCCCGGTGGGAGTGAAGGACATCTTCGACACCGCCGACATGCCGACCGAGAACGGCACGGTGCTGCACCAGGGCCGCACGCCGCGCGCGGACGCGGCGGCCGTGAGAAGCCTGCGCGCCTCCGGTGCGGTGATCCTCGGCAAGACGGTCACCACCGAGTGCGCGTACTTCGCGCCGGGCAAGACGCGCAACCCGCACAATCCCGAGCACACGCCCGGCGGCTCCTCGAGCGGCTCGGCCGCCGCGGTCGCGGCGGGCATGGTGCCGCTTGCGCTGGGCAGCCAGACCGCCGGCTCCACCATCCGCCCGGCTTCGTTCTGCGGCGTCTACGGCTTCAAGCCGACGCACGGCCTGATTCCGCGCAGCGGCGTGCTCCAGCTCTCGCGCACGCTCGATCACGTCGGCCTTTTCGCGCGCACGATCGAGGACATCGCCCTGCTCGCGGAGCAGCTCGCGGGCTGGGACGAGAAGGATCCCGATACCCGCCCGCGCGCGCGCATTCCCTTTCAGGCGCTCGCGGCGGAGGAGCCGCCGATTCCGCCGATGCTGGCGCTCATCAAGACGCCGCACTGGGAGCGCACCGACGGGGACACGCGGGAGGCGTTCGGCGAGCTGGTCGAAGCGCTCGGCGACCGTGTCGAGGAGGTCGAGCTCTTTCCGTCGGCGCTCGAGGCGTGGGATTGGCAGAAAACCATCATGGCGGCCGAGATGGCCGCCAACCTCGAGCGCGAGTGGCGCGCTGGCAAGGACCGGCTTTCGCCGCAGCTGCGCGAGCTGATCGAGCGCGGGCGCGAAGTGCGCGCGGTCGACTATCAGCGCGCGGTGCGCGCGATCGCCCCGGCGGTCGAAAGCCTGGACGAGCTCTTCATGGAACGCTACGACGCGATTCTCACGCCGTCCGCGCTCGGCACCGCGCCGCGCGGCCTCGCTTCGACCGGCGATCCCGTGTTCTGCACGCCCTGGACGCTGCTCGGAATGCCGGCGCTCTCGGTTCCCCTCATGCAGGGCGCGAACCGGCTGCCGCTCGGGGCGCAGCTCGTCGGACGCAGGGGCTTCGACGCGCGCCTTATGCGGACAGCGCGCTGGCTGGTCGCGAAGCTGGCGTAGTCGAAAGCGAGTAGCACAGGCGGCGCAGGCGACCGAGCTCGGCCGCTTCGACGAGCTGCCTGAGGAAGCCGATGTTGCGCTCGATCTCCGACTGGTAGGGGTTCGGACCGTCGAAGTGGGCCTCGGCGAAGCGGTCTGCGCCGCCGAGCTTGTTCTCGATGCGGGCGCGTGCCACGTGCTCGTAGAACCCGGGCGTCTTGACCATGAGATCCGCCGCCGAGGCGTAGCGCACCAGCTCGCGGCCGTCGTCGAACCTCTCGCGCGCGATGTTGGCCCAGACGAACTCGGCGTAGAGGAAATCGCGGCATTTCTCCAGGTACATGCGATCGGACATCTGTCCGATCAGGTCCGCGGTGCCGACCATCCACCCGAGCATGCGCTCGTGCGGCCTGGCGACCTGGATCTCGTCGAGGTCCATTTCGTAGCCGGTGAAGTGCACCAGCCGCGCCGCCAGCCCGGCCTCCGCGCCGAAGCCGATCTGCGGCAGGTACGCGGCGGCGAACTCGGCGCTGCGGCTGACGTGCACCTTGGTGAACACGGCGCCGTTGGCGACGTGGCTCTCGTCTGCGCGCCTGAGATAGCCCGTGTCGTGCAGCATCGCGACGAGCACGCCGAGCGCGGCGCGGCGCGGCCCGAGGCGCTCGCTCGGCGCGCATACGCGCTCGTGGCCGTCGACCAGGCGCGCCATCGCGAGCGTCATGTCGAGCGTGTGGCGCACGTCGTGGTAGAGGGTGTCGCAGGCGAGATAGCCCGGAAAGCGGCCCTCGAACAACGCCTGGAGATCCTCGAATGCGCGCGCCAGGGCGGCGAAGTCGCTGCCCGGATAGCGCGCGGCAAAGAGCGCGAGCACCGCATCGCGCACGCGCTGCGGATCCTCCACGTTCACGCGATTCGTGACGTCGTTCCGGTTGAGCCTGTCTTGCATGGCCTGCGAGATTATCTGCCGGAACCGAGGGTGGCAATGGGAGCGAAGTACCAATGGGAGCCGGCCGGTAAGCCGGGTTCTGTGCCCGCGGCCCGGGTTGCCCCGGTTCGCGCTGGCAGCCATTCCTCTGGGCCGTGACTTACGTCACGGCTCTAGCCACCTACCCGCAAGCTTGGCCGAGCCGGCCTGTAGTGCGCGTGATTTTGTGCACACTGCGCTTGCCTATTTGGTGTTGCTCCGGATGGAGGTTGCCGCGTTTCACCCTCCGGGGTTTTGACGCCCGGAGACTCGTCTCTGTGGCCCTCTTCGTCACGTCGCCGTGCCAGGGCGTTACCCTGCATCCCGCTCTGCGGAGCCCGGACTTTCCTCTGTGCCCCGAAGGCTTGACCTTCGGCCATACGCACAGCGGCTGCCTGGCCGACTCCCGTTGCAATTTTACCGCCGCGGGCGGACCCTATGAGGTGCACCAGCGCTTTTAGGAGGTAGCTCATGCGCAGACGCCTTTACTTTCTCCTTCCCGATGTCGAAAGCGCGCGCCACATGGCCGACGATCTGCTGCTCGCGCGCGTGGAAGACCGCCACATGCACTTTCTCGCCAGGCGCGGCACCGATCTTGCCGAGCTGCACGAGGCCGGGTATCTCATCAAGACCGACTTCATGCACGGTGCCGGCGTCGGCCTCGGCCTGGGCGCGCTCGGCGGCGCGCTGCTCGGCGCGCTGATCGTGCTCAACCCGATCGAGGGAACGCATCCGCATCCACTGTGGTTCTTCGCCGCAGTGCTGGCCGGCGCGCTGCTCGGCGCGTGGGTGGCGAGCATGGTCGGGGCCTCGGTGCCGAATTCGAAGCTGCGCCAGTTCCAGCGCGAGATCGAGCTCGGCAAGGTTCTGCTGATGGTCGACGTGCCTTACGACGCGCTCGACGACATCCGCGACGTGGTCAGCGCGCGGCATCCCGAGGCGGTGCCTGCGGGCCAGGTGCGGCCGTATCCGGTGTTCCCCTAGGGGAACGCGATTTTTCCCTAAAGGGGCGGAAGTAGCGCCGGTCGTCGTAAAACTCCGCGCGGCGGTTGTCGGCGAGCCAGTCCGGATAGCCGAACACGGGCAACGGAACCGCAACCTCCGGGGTCGCGTCCGCTGGAAGCGCGGCGAGCCACGCCTGCGTTGCCGCATCCGGATCGGCGTCGAACGGGACGAAGAGCGCCTTGCACGCGATGCCGGGCCAGGGGTTCAGCGCCTGCTCGAGCGTCGCATGGCCGAGCACGCGGAACCGCATGCAGCGCTGCACCCGGGAGCGCTGCTCCCAGAACAGCTCCTTCCAGCGAAAGCCGCGCAGCAGCGCGATGAGCTCAGCGTCGTCGCACTGCACGATCGCGCCGCCTTCGTCGAGCAGCGTCAACAGGTCGCGCCGGCGGCCGCGGCGGCCGCCTTCCCTCGGAATGTCGGCGGCGTGCAGCGCGTTGATCAGCGCCTTCGTCCTGGGAAACGCGAGCCAGGCGAGCGCGTTGAAGAGATCGTGCAGGTGGTCCGCCCGTGTCTGGACATGGCCGGTTGCGAAGAGGTGGAGCTCGTAGTACGGGTCGGAGGCTCCCGGAGGCACGAACCGCACGGGGTGACCGCTCGCCGTCCGGACATTCAATTCATCGGCAAAATGATTCAAACGCTCGAGCGAGCGCTCGGCCGCCAGGCGCTCGAGCCAGGGCCGAACCGAGTCGAAGATCGGATGCGCTAGGCGAGCTTCCAGGGAAGCGTCTCGCCGGCGCGCAGCGGAACCAGCTCGGCATCGCCGAACTTCAGCCGCTGCGGCACGGTCCATTCCTTGCGCGCGAGGGTGACGGTACCCTCGTTCGGCGGCAGCCCGTAGAACTTCGCGCCGAACTCGCTCGCGAAGCCTTCCAGCCGTCCGAGCGCGTCGGCCCCGTCGAAGGCCATCGCGTAGAGCTCGAGCGCCGCGTGGCCGGTGTAGACGCCGGCGCAGCCGCAGGCCGTCTCCTTGTCCGTGCGCGGATGCGGCGCGCTGTCGGTGCCGAGGAAGAACTTCGGGTTGCCGGAAGTCGCGGCCTCGACCAGCGCCTCGCGATGCGCCTCGCGCTTGAGTACCGGCAGGCAATAGTGATGCGGCCGGATCCCGCCCAGGAAGAGCGCATTCCGGTTCATGAGCAGATGGTGCGCCGTGATCGTCGCCGCCACGTTGGGCCCGGTGACTTCCACGTACTGCACCGCCTCGCGGGTGGTGATGTGCTCGAGCACGATCCTGAGGTTGGCGAAGCGATCGACCGCCGGGCCGAGCACCTCTTCGATGAAAGCCTTCTCGCGGTCGAACACGTCGGTGGCCGGGTCGGTCGATTCGCCGTGGACGAGCAGCGGCAGGCCGAGCTCCTCCATCTTCTCGAGCGTGCGAAAACAGCGCGACAGGCGCGTGACTCCGGCGTCCGAGTGCGTGGTGGCGCCCGCGGGATAGAGCTTCACCCCGTGCACCCTGCCCGAGAGCTTGGCGCGCGCGATCTCCTCCGGCGGGGTGTCGTCGGTGAGGTAGAGCGTCATCAGCGGCTCGAACGCCGCGCCCTCGGGCAGCGCCGCGAGGATCCGCTCGCGGTAGTCGAGCGCCTCGTAGGTCGTGCGCACCGGCGGCTTCAGGTTCGGCATGACGATGGCGCGCGCGAACTGGCGCGCGGCGTCGGCGAGCACCGACGCCATCGCCGGGCCGTCGCGCAGGTGCAGGTGCCAGTCGTCCGGGCGGCGCAGTGTGATCCGGTCCATCGCTTCGATTCTACTTCGCTCGAGCCAAGGCCTTTTGATAGAGCCCGCGCTTGGGAAGCCCGGTGATCTTCGCGGCCAGCCTCGCCGCCTCGCTCGGCGACATGGCTTCGAGCAGCGCCTCGAGAATCCGATCCGCGTGCGCCGCTTGCGGCGTCCTCGGCTGGCCGGCAGCGACGACCAAAACGAACTCGCCCTGCATGCGTTGCGGCTCGGCGCGCAGCCAGGCGGCGGCGTCGCCGAGCTTCATCCGCACTACCTCCTCGAATTTCTTCGTCAGCTCGCGCCCGATCGCGACCTCGCGCTCGGCACCGAAGCGGGCGGCGAGATCCTGGACCGTGTCGAGAATGCGGTGCGGCGCTTCGTACACGATCAGCGGACAGTCGACCTCGAGCGCCTCGAGGGCCTTTCCGCGGGCTGCGGCGGAAGCGGGCAGGAAGCCGGCAAACAGAAATCGGTCGGCGGCGAAGCCGGCGGCGGAAAAAGCCGCGGCCGCCGCGCTCGGCCCCGGCACCGGGCTGACCTTGATGCCGGCGCGATGCGCCGCCTCGACCAGCAGCGCGCCCGGGTCGGACAGCGCCGGCGTGCCGGCGTCGCTCACCAGCGCCAGTTTCTTTCCTTCCATCAGGAGTTTGAGCAGCTTGTCCGACGCGGCGCGCTCGTTGTGCTGGTGCAGCGCGACGGTCGGCCTGTCGATCCCGTAGCGCGCCAGCAGCGTGCGCGTGGTGCGCGTGTCCTCGCACGCCACCAGGTCGGCGGTGCGCAGCACCTCGAGCGAGCGCGCGCTCGCGTCGGCAAGGTTGCCGATGGGCGTGGCGACGATAAACAGCGTTCCGGACATTGGGAGTAAACCGCTGGCGTGGCCGTGCCGTTAAGCCTGCCATGAACCGCGCGGGCGCGCGAGCGGAAGACCGGTGTGCGGAGCTCATGCGGGGCTCGGGATTGGTGCTGGTCGAGCGCAACTGGCGCTGCCGCCTCGGCGAAATCGATCTGATCGCCGAGGAGCGCGGCGTGCTCGTGTTCGCCGAAGTGCGCATGCGGCGCGCGTTCGCCTACGGCGGTGCCGGCGAGAGCGTGACCGCGGCCAAGCGCGCCCGGCTCGTGGCCGCGGCGCGGCTTTACCTCTCGCGCCGGCCCCAGGCGCAGTGCCGCTTCGACGTCTTCCTGGTGGACGGTCCGGCCGGGGACGTCAAGTGGATCCGCAATGCGTTCGGCGAATAGGTGCGCGCTGTTCCTGCTGGCGATCACTGTCGCGGGCAGCGCTCCCGCGCAGGACGCCTCGGGCGGCGCGCGTCTGCTCGTGCAGAGCGCGCCGCTGGCGGGCTTTCGCTACCACGCCGCCGCCGCGGTATGGACGGAGCTGCGCGTGGGCGATGCGCTCGGGCTCGAGCGCGAGCCCGAAAATCCGCACGATCCCAATGCGATCGCCGTCACCTGGCGCGGCCGCAAGCTCGGCTACGTCCCGAGGCGCGACAACGCCGCGCTCGCCTGGGGCCTCGACCGCGGCGCGCCGCTGCGGGCGCGAATCAGCCGCCTGGCGCCGCATCCGAACCCGGCCCGGCGCATCGAGATCGAGGTGTTCATCGAGTGAGCGGTGTAGAATCCGCTCGCCGTGAACGAAGCACTTGCCGCGCGCGTGAGCGCGCAGTTCGCCGAAAGCGCCCAGCTCAAGCTCGAGGCGGCGCGCTCGCTGACCGCGCCGATCGCGCGTGCCAGCGCGCTGCTCGCCGAAACCCTGAGGCGCGGCGGCAAGGTGCTCGCCTGCGGCAACGGCGGCTCGGCCGCCGACGCGCAGCATTTCGCCGCCGAGCTCCTCAACCGCTTCGAGATCGAGCGACCGCCGCTGGCCGCGGTGGCGCTCACCACCGACAGCTCGACGCTGACCTCGATCGCGAACGACTACGCCTACGAGGAGGTTTTCTCCAAGCAGGTGCGCGGCCTCGGGCGCCGCGGCGACGCGCTGCTCGCCATCTCCACCAGCGGCAACTCGCGCAACGTCCTCACGGCCATCCAGGCGGCGCACGACATCGGGGTGCGCGTGGTGGCGCTGACGGGCGCGGGCGGCGGCAAGATGACCGCGCTCCTCTCGCCGGACGACGTGCATATCTGCGTGCCGCACAAGCGCACCGCGCGCATCCAGGAGGTGCACCTGCTCGCGCTGCACTGCCTGTGCGACGGCATCGACTACCAGCTTTCCCAGAGCTCTGCATGAAACCTCTCGCCGCGCTGCTTTCCCTTGCCGCCGTGCTGCTGCTCGCGGGCTGCCCGGCCGCCATCATCGGCGGAGGCGCCGTGGCGTACGGCACCCTCGAGGACCGGCGCACTTCCGGCACGATGATCGACGACGACAGCATCGAGTCGCGCATCAGCCGGTCCGTGCGCGAGCGCTACGGCGAGAACACGCACGTGAACGTCACCTCGTTCAATCGCTCGGTGCTGCTGACGGGCGAAGTCCCGGAGGACGCGAGGCGCACCGAAATCGAGAAGCTGGCGCAGGGCGCGGGCAACGTCCGCAACATCACCAACGAGCTGCAAGTCGGCGCGCCCTCGTCGCTCGGCGCGCGCGCCAACGATTCCTACATCACCACCAAGGTGAAGGGCCGCATTCTCGACAGCAACAAGGTGAACCCGATCCACGTGAAGGTGGTGACCGAGGCGGGCGTGGTGTACCTGATGGGCATCGTCACCGAGCAGGAGGCCGCCGACGCGGTCGACGTCGCCCGCAATACCGGCGGCGTGGTCAAGGTGGTGCGGATCTTCGACCTTTGCAAGGCCGGCGATGGCGTCTGCCCTGCGAGGTGAAGCCGCCCGCCTTCGAAGGCAAGGTCCGTCCGCCCGACAAGCTGGCGCGCTGGATCGCTGAGCTGCCGCGGCCGCTGGTCTTCACCAACGGCGTGTTCGACATCCTGCATCGCGGCCACGTCACCTACCTCGCCCGCGCGCGCGATCTGGGCGCGGCGCTGCTCGTGGCGCTGAACGGCGATGCCTCCGCCCGGCGGCTGGGCAAGGGCGCCGAGCGGCCGATCAACCCGCTCGAAGACCGGCTCGCCCTCGTCGCCGCGCTCGGCGCGGTGGACGCCGTCACCTGGTTCGACGAGGACACGCCCGAGGCCCTGGTCGCGGCCGCCCGGCCCGAGGTGCTGGTGAAGGGCGGCGACTGGCCGGTGGAGCGCATCGCCGGCGCCGCCCACGTCCTCGCACGGGGCGGGCAGGTGCTTTCGATTCCGTTCGAGCACGAGCGCTCCACCACGCGCCTGGTGGAGCGCATTAGGGCGCGCTAGACGCCGCTCCCGCTACAGCCTGCGCTCGAGGCAGTCCGCGCCCGGCGTGGGCTGGGCGAGGTAAGGCGCGGTTTCACTAAAGCCAAGGCTGCCGTAAAGCGCCCGCGCTTCTTGCATCTTCGGCAGCGAGTCCAGAACGATCCGCCCATAGCCGGCAGCGCGGGCCGCGCCGATGGCGGCTTCCGCGAGCGCGCGCCCCAGTCCGCGGCCGCGCCAGGCGGGTCTTACGTAGAGGCGCTTCATCTCCGCGGTGTCTCGATCGATCTCGCGCAGGCCGACGCAGCCGGCCGCGAGTGCTTCTTCGCAAGAAAGAAACAACACCAGGTAGCCCCTCGGAAGGTCGGCCAGCTCGCGCTCGAAGCCGGCGAAGCAGCAGGGCTCGTCCACGCTGCGCGCGTACTCGGCAAACAGCGAGCGCAGCATGTCAAAGTCTGCGGGCGCGCTCGCTTCGCGAAGCCGGGCCATATACTATTCTTCCATGCGCCTGCATCAACTCAAAGTCGACTACGAGGCGGAGCAGGACCGCCTGGTGATGCTCGTGGCGACGAGCGAAAGCGTGGAGCTGCGCCTCGCGCTGACGCGCCGCTTCGTCAAGCTGCTGTGGCCGCTCCTCGTGAAGCTCGCCGAAGAGGCGAGCCCGCGCATCCGTACCCAGGCAAGCCCCGAGGCGCGCAAGGCCCTGCTCGGGCTCGAGCACGAATACGCGGTTTCGAAAGCGGATTTTTCCAAGCCGTACGACCCGGGCGACAGCGCGCGGCCGCTTGGCGAGACGCCGTTGCTTCTCGCCCGCATCCAGACCGGCCACGACCGCAGCGGCCAGCCCGTGGTCGCCCTGCACCCTTCCGACGGCCAGGGCGTCACGCTGAGCTTCGATTCGGTGCTGCTGCACTCGCTTTGCCGCCTGCTGCAGGCGGCGGTCAAGAAGAGCGACTGGGATATGGAGCTCAAGCTTCCTGGCATCGAACCCGAGGAATCGCCCCAGCGTCCGGCGCGGACGCTGAATTGACTTTATAATTCAAGGCTATCGCTTCAGCATTTGAACAACTGGGCCTGATCGAGCCGCTCACCCGCGCGGTCTCGGAGCTCGGCTATGAAAAGCCGACGCCGGTGCAGGAGCAGTCCATTCCCCTGGTGCTTACGGGGCGCGACCTCATGGCGGGCGCGCAAACCGGAACCGGCAAGACGGCGGCGTTCGCGCTGCCGATCCTGCAGCGTCTCTCCGCCCACGCCAGCGCCTCGGCGTCGCCCGCGCGCCACCCGGTGCGGGCCCTGGTGCTCACGCCGACGCGCGAGCTCGCGGTGCAGGTGGCCGAGAGCTTCCGCGACTACGGAAAGCACGTCCCGCTGCGCAGCACAGTCGTCTACGGCGGCGTCGACATGAATGCGCAGATCGAGCAGCTGCGCAGAGGGGTCGAGATTCTGGTCGCGACCCCGGGGCGCCTCCTCGACCACGTGCAGAACAAGACGGTCATGTTCAACCAGGTCTCCATCCTGGTGCTCGACGAGGCCGACCGCATGCTCGACATGGGCTTCCTGCCCGACATCAAGCGGATCATCGCGCTCCTTCCGGGGCAGCGGCAGAACCTGCTGTTCTCGGCCACGTTCCCGGACGAGATCCGCAACCTGATCAAAACCCTGCTGCGCAACCCGGCCGAGGTGCAGGTGGCGGCGCGCAACGCCGCCGCCGAGCTCGTCACCCACGTGCTGCACCTCGTGGCGCGCGAGAAGAAGCGCGAGCTGCTCGCGTACCTGATCCAGACCCGCGGCCTCAAGCAGGTGCTGGTCTTTACCGGGACCCGCATCGGCGCGAACCGCCTCGCCCACCAGCTGCGGCGAGATCACATCCACGCCGACGCGATCCACGGCGACAAGTCGCAGGCCGAGCGCGAGGCTGCGCTCGAGGACTTCAAGGCCGGCAAGACCTCCGTGCTCGTCGCCACCGACGTGGCCTCGCGCGGGCTGGACATCGAGGGGCTGCCGCAGGTGATCAATTTCGACGTGCCGCATTCGCCCGAGGACTACGTGCACCGCTGCGGACGCACCGGGCGTGCCGGACTGCCCGGCGAGGCGATCTCGCTGGTCGCGCCGCAGGACATGGAAGCCATGGCGGCCGTGGAGCGGTTGATCAAGAAGCGCATCGAGCGCGTGCTGGTCCCGGGATTCCAGCCGAGCGGCGCCACCGTAGCGGCACTGATGGGCGACGAGCCGCGGAAGAAGCGCGAAGGCGCGCACAAGGGCGAGCAACCGGCGCGGAAGGACCGTCGCCCTGGAGCGGGTCATTCGCCCAAGCGCGCCGCAGATCCGATTTTCTCGGCGCCTTACGAACCCGCGAGCCAAGCGCCCGAGGCGCCGAAAGCGGCCGAGCCTCAGCAAAAAGGCAAGCGCAAGCAGCCGCAGGTCGCCGCGCTGCTCGGTGGACTCAAACAGAAAGCAGTCTAGACGCAGCGAGCGCCGTCGACCTCGATGCAGACGCCGCTCACCAGGCTCGCCTCCTCCGAGGCGAGGTAGAGGCAGGCGTTGGCGACGTCGAGCGGCGTGGAGAATCTGCCGAGCGGAATCGTGGCGAGGAACTTCTTCTTCGCTTCGTCGGTCACCGCGCCGCCGGCGAACTCGGCGGACAGGCTGGTGTCGGGGCTGAACACGGGGTTGACGCAGTTCACCCGGATCTTGTCCGGGCCGAACTCCGCCGCCATCGACTTGGACATCAGGATCACCGCCGCCTTCGAGCTGTTGTAGACCGTGAGGCCGGGACGCGGGCGCACGCCGGCGGTGGAGGCGATGTTCACGAAGCAGCCGCCGCCGCGGCTCCTGAACACCGGCACGGCGTGCAGCGCGGAGAGATAGACGCTCTTTACGTTGACGGCGTAGACCTTGTCGAACTCGGCCTCGGACACCTCGAGGTAGGGCTTGTTCCGGTGCGTCCAGCCGGCGTTGTTGACCACGATGTCGAGCGCCGGGCCCGCCGCGCGCACCAGGCGCGCCCAGTCCGCGCCCTTGGTGACGTCGGCCTGGATGAAGCTGCCGTGGATCTCCTTCGCCACGCGCTCGCCGCTTTTCGCGTCGATGTCGTTCACCACCACGCGGCAGCCCTCCTCGGCGAAGCGGCGCGCGATGCCGGCGCCGAATCCGGAGCCCGCCCCGGTGATGATCGCCAGCTTGTTCGTCAGGCGCATCGCGCTCTCCTAGGCCTTGAAAGGGCTATGGTCGCACAGCTCGTCGACGTAGCGCCGCACGCCCGCGCCCTCGCGCTCGAGGAAGGCCTCGACCGCGCGGGAGAAGCGCGGATGGGCGAGCCAGTGCGCAGACAGCGCTTCCACCGGCATCAGGCCGCGGAACAGCTTGTGCTCGCCCTGCGCGCCGCCCTCGAACACCTCGATGCGGCGGCCGATCGCGAACTCGATCGGCTGGTAGTAGCAGCATTCGAAGTGCAGGAGCGGCACGTGCTCGACCGCGCCCCAGTAGCGGCCGTACAGCGTTCCCGAATCGGCGAAGAAAAGGGCCGAGGCGATCGGCCGGCCGTCGCGCTCGGCCAGCACCATCGCCAGGTTCTCGGGCAGCCTGGCGCCGATGCGCACGAAGAATTCGAGGCTCAGGTAAGGGCTCGAGCGGTGCGCCGCGTAGGTCGAGCGGTAGCAGCGGTTGAAGAACTCCCAGTGGCGCCGCTCGATCGACCTGCCTTCGAGCCAGCGCAGCCGCACGCCGGCCTCGCCCACCCGGCGCCGCTCCTGCCGGATGTTCTTGCGGCGCGCGTGGCTGAGCCGGCCGAGGAAGTCTTCGAAGTCGCGGTAGCCTTCGTTCCTCCAGTGGAACTGCACCGTCCGCCGCAGGAGCATGCCGCGCTCGTGCAGCAGCCGGGACTCCTCCTCCAGCGGGAAGAGCACGTGCAGCGAGGAGGTCCCGCGGGCGAGCTCGAGCGCGGCGGCGATCAGGCTGCGCTGCTCGGCCGCGCCGGCGGCGAGGATCCGGCGGCCGCGCACGGGGGTGAACGGGATGGCCGAGACGAGCTTCGGGTAGTACGGCACGCCGTTGCGCTCGTGGGCGTCGGCCCAGGCCCAGTCGAACACGTATTCGCCGTAGGAATGGGACTTGGCGAAGAGGGGCATCGCGCCGGCGAGCGCGCCCGAGCGCCGCAGGAGCAGGAACTGCGGCAGCCAGCCGCTGCGCGCGGCGGCGCAGCCGCACTCGATCAGCGCCGACAGGAACTCGTGGCGCACGAACGGCTGGGGGCCGGCCAGCCGGTTCCACTCCGCCGCATCGACGCCGGCGAGCGATTCGACGACCTCAAAGCTTTCCACGTTACAATGATCTCGCAACCCAGGGAGAACCGGTCATGAAGAAGATCGAAGCCATCGTCAAGCCGTTCAAGCTCGATGAAGTGCGCGAAGCGCTGTCCGAAGTCGGCGTAACGGGGCTCACGGTCACGGAAGTGAAGGGATTCGGCCGGCAGAAGGGGCACACCGAACTCTACCGGGGCGCCGAGTACGTGGTCGATTTCCTGCCCAAGGTGAAGATCGAGGTGGTGGTCGCGAACACCCAGGTCGAGAGCGCGATCGACGCCATCGTGAAGTCGGCCCGCACCGGCAAGATCGGCGACGGCAAGATCTTCGTCACCTCGGTCGAGCACGTGGTGCGCATCCGCACCGGCGAGACCAACGAAGCCGCAGTCTAAGAAGACTTAAGTAACACCAAAAGCGCGCCGGAGCCGCCATCCGCCGCCGGCGCTTGGCAGTACGCCAGCACCTCGTCGCGCAGCGCCAGCCATTTCCGCAGCTTGCCCTTGAGCACCGGCTCGCGGTTGCGCGAGCCTAGGCCCTTGCCGTGCACGATGCGCACGCAGCGAAAATGGCGCGCGCGGCAATGGCGCAGGAACTCCGCCACCGCGTGCGCCGCCTGCACCCGGTTCATGCCGTGCAGGTCGAGCTCGTCCTGCACCACCCAGTGGCCGCGGCGGAGCTTCCGCAGCACCTGCCGCGAGAGGCCTTCGCGCAGAAAGGCGAGCTCCTCGCCCGAGTCGATCGCGTCGTCGATCGAGCGCGGGCCGGCGAGCGATTCGGCGAGCGCCGCGCGCTCGTCGCGCCGGGTCTGGACCGGAACCGGAGCCGCCGGCGCGCGCGCAAGTTTGATTCTGCGTGGCGCGGGGAGCCGCTCGACGTCGCGCGTCGCGCGACGGAACTCGTCATCGTCAGGCGGCGAGCGCATCGAGGTATTTCTCTGCGTCGAGTGCCGCCATGCAGCCGGTTCCCGCGCTCGTCACCGCCTGCCGGTAGACGTGGTCCTGGACGTCGCCGGCGGCGAACACGCCTTTCACGCTGGTCGCGGTGGCGAGGCCTTCGCGACCGCCGCGGGTGACGATGTAGCCGTTCTCCATTTCGAGCTGGCCGGCAAAGAGCTCGGTGTTGGGCGTGTGCCCGATGGCGACGAAGAACCCTTTGACCGCGATGTTCTCGATGCCCCCGGATTTCAGCTTGCGCACGCGCACGCCGGTGACTCCGGTCGCATCGCCCAGGACATCGTCGACCACGGCATCGAGCACGAGCTTCACCTTCTCATCGCGTACGCGCTGCATCAGCTTGTCCACCATGATCTTTTCGGCGCGGAACTTGTCGCGCCGGTGGACCAGGGTCACGCTGCGGCAGATGTTCGCGAGGTAGAGCGCTTCCTCCACCGCGGTGTTGCCGCCGCCGACCACCACCACGTCCTCGCCCTTGTAGAAGAAGCCGTCGCAGGTGGCGCAGGCCGACACGCCGCGGCCCATGAACTTCTGCTCCGACGGTAGCCCGAGGTATTTCGCCGTGGCCCCGGTCGCGATCACGAGCGCGTCGCAAGTGTATTGGCCGGCGTCGCCTTCGAGGAGGAACGGCCGCCGCTCGAGGTGCACCTTGTGGATGTGGTCGTTGACGACTTCGGTTTCGAAGCGCTCGGCGTGCTTCTGGAAGCGCTGCATCAGGTCCGGGCCCTGCACGCCGTCGGCGTCCGCCGGCCAGTTGTCGACGTCGGTGGTCGTCATGAGCTGGCCGCCTTGCGCGATCCCGGTGAGCAGGACCGGGCGCAGGTTGGCGCGCGCCGCGTACACCGCGGCGGTGTAGCCAGCCGGACCTGAGCCGAGGATCAGCAAGCGGGCGTGGCGCGTAGGCATTTGCTTTGCGAAAACGTCAAATTCGGATGAGTGGCGGGATTTTCAGGATGAGTGGCCGATTATAGGTGACGCGGCTGCGCAACACTCCGGAAGCGCCGAGGGAGTTCTGCTACCATAATTCTCGCAAAGGGAGGGATAAAAAACCGTGGCTATGACAACAACAGTCTCCACAGCGGTCCTGAAGGCAGTCCCGCTGTTCTCCAGCTTCCCCGAAGACGCGCTCCGCACCCTGACCAGCATGGTGGCTCGCAAGAGCGTGTCGCGGTCGACCACCGTGATGACCGGCGGCGATCCGACCGACTCGCTCTACATCGTGCTCTCGGGCCGGCTCAAGGTGATGATGAGCGACGCCGAGGGCAAGGAAGTGATCCTGACGATCCTCGGCCCGGGCGAGTTCTTCGGCGAGATGGGCCTCATCGACGACGAGCCGCGCTCGGCAACGGTCGTGGCGATCGAGCCCTGCGAGCTCCTCTACATCGCCAAGCGCGATTTCAAGAAGTGCCTGGCGGAGAACTTCGACATGGCGATGGCGGTGATGCGCGGGCTGGTGCGGCGCCTGCGCGAGGCCGACCGCAAGATCGGCAGCCTCGCGCTGCTCGACGTCTACGGCCGCGTGGCGCGGCTGCTGCTCGACATGTCGGAGAACGTCGACGGCGAAAAGATCGTCACCAAGCGCCTGCCCAAGCAGGACATCGCCAAGATGATCGGCGCCTCGAGG
>Ga0075429_100000572_pt1 | contig 28290 bp, 36 predicted proteins | sample RhiMetdeltSRZDD3_FD_75295 | JGI IMG/M metagenome (GOLD analysis project Ga0075429, IMG submission 75295) | Populus rhizosphere microbial communities from Tennessee, USA - Rhizosphere MetaG P. deltoides SRZDD3 | ecosystem: Host-associated > Plants > Roots > Rhizosphere > Soil | place: USA... | reverse complement strand
GCATAGACTAGACGTACAGCCTTGGTGAAGGTGAGCGTTGCGATGTCCACCTGGACACCAGCTTCGTCAATCCTAATGATCTTGTTGTTGATGGCGACGAACAGTCGTTCACCATCGGTCGCAACATCAAGGCAGTTGGTGGCCGGTTCGGTCAGCGAAACGTTGACGTCAAACGCGAACGGCGAGACGTTATAGAAGTCGAGAGAGTCCGAATTGCCCTTGGCTACGGCGATCTTATTCACGCCAGAACGCATGAACGGAACGCCACGCAGAGCCGATGTGATGGCAGTGTTGGCCGCCGACCCACGAGGGGTCGCCTGGCCAATCTCAGAGAACACGTCCATCTGGAAAGACTCGTCGAAGCGAATACGCGTAAGCGCAGGGTCTTCGGTACCAGTGTCCAGGAATGTCTGCCCGGCACCACCGTGCCATGTTGACTGAGAACGCAGCCACCAGAACCCGAACGTTTGTTCACCAGCCTCCGAGGAGTTCTCGAACTGCTCTCGCCTATCCTCTCGAACTTCCCACACCAGAGGGTTCTCGGCATCGGGATCGAGCTGGAAAGGAATACCGTCTACCGAGACGTCAAGGGTCAGCCCGCTAACCCCAGCCGATGCGAACGCCTGGTTGAGGTCAACGGGTACGCCGAACGTAGGTACAGTGTTTCCCATATTACGGACCAAGCCAAGTGATGTTGACGTGCATTGGGCACAGGGAAGGGAGAGAGCCGGTCAGTGGGTTGGCCACACCGCTATCCTGGTAGGTCCACACACTGACGACCGTGCTGGCAGTAAACCGCCGCAGGCAGACAACCTGTTGTGCACAGGCCGCATTGTTTCCAGGGTTGTTCGTATCCACCGCGTAGCGGGTGGCGGCATCGCTTGACAGACCGATCCACAGCCAGCGCGAACCAGTACCGTCTGCCTCGTGCTGAACGTTGGCCTCAATGAGATATAGACCGGCCCGTACTAGCGTGAAGTCGGTATTGCTTGCCACGGTAACGATCGACGTATCGGTCACGTCGGCCGTAGTAAAGGCCACCTTAGTGTTGGTGTTGTTGGAAATGCTCTGGTCAGTTGCCCGACGATAGCGAACGTAGTTGTTCAGACCGAAGTAACCTACTACGTCCCAGCTTGCACCGTTGTAGCGCTTGATCAGCTTGTCAGAATCATCGAAGATGATCTGGTTGTTGAGTGGGGCACTAACTACTCCGGTACCAGTAACGCCACCCACCATCGGCTGACTGCCGTCGAACCCAAGGAAGTTCTCCAGCGACTTGGTACGACCGGTGGACTCCACGACAAACGTCGTGGTGCCATCACTGCGCTTACCCTCGAAGATGTTATCGGTACCCGTTCGGGCATTAGATACAATTCGGGATTGCGCACCACCGGCACCCAACAACGGCATCGTTAGAACGCCGGTCAGGGTGGACGTACCGGTAACCGCTAGGTTGCCAGACACGGTCGCGTTGTTGGTAACCGTGGCAGAGTTCAGTGTGGCTGCACCAGAACTCAGTGTTCCTACAACAGTAGCGTTTCCGTCAACGTTCAGGGTTGAATCAAAGTCAACAGCACCGGTCGCGTGAAGCGTACCGGTGATATCGGCGTTACCCGTGTTGGTCAGCGTGCCCGTGCTGGAGAGCCCGCCAGTCGAGTTGATAATGCCACCCGAGTTGACGATACCACCTGAGTTGGTAATGCCAGCCGTTGTGGTGGAACCACCAACGACTACATCACCATCACCGTCAAGGTAGGTACGGTCTACGCCCGCTACCTTCACCAGGAAGGCACGGCCGGATGAACCACCCGTGTTGTCGAACACAAACCCGTTGCGCGATGTTGCGTTGTCCGCATGGGCTCGGTAGTGCTGTGAGCCTACCGGTGCGGTCGTGTGAGCAGTGTCGAACATGGACGCGTTAATGGTCTTGTTGGTCAGCGTTTGCGTCTGAGTAGTACCAACTACAACAGCGCCACCCGACAAGCCGTGGACGTTAGACGTAGCCTCAACGTGCGAGTCTGCCTTGGTGAAGAACTCCGCGACAACGCAGTGGCGAATCTTGGCACCGGCCGCGTGTGCGAATGCGGTGGTACCGTCATAACCACGGGTGCAGTTCTGAAGCAGGGCAGGCGAAGATCCAGCACCAACGAGAATGACTTCCTCGCTCGCGGTATCCGGATCAATTCGAACGTAGAAGGGAACGGTTGGAATGTTCACCAATCCCGAACCGGAGAGAGTCAGCGTGGTGTCGGCAGTACCGACAGGGTTGAGAAGCTGACCCTCCTTGCTGATGTTGATATAGTTTCGAAGAGCCATTAGTTGTACCGCCGAGAGGGTCGCATGGGATTCAGGAAGCTGAGCGCGTCCTGCTCCTCAGCCATTCGCTTATCGAACAACTCCTGGAGTCGGCGGCTAGCCGAGTTCGCGGAGCCAGCCTGTACATACTTGGAACGCTCCGAGGTTTCCACACCGTAAACCTGAAGCTTCGCCATTTCCGGGGACTGAACGAGGTTCAGGGCCGCCCTGATGCACGGCACATCGGATGCGGTATCAGGCAGCAGTGAACTAGACCAGGTCCAGCTGGTGTCTCGAAAGTCGGTCGGGAGGACCGGCTTCACTTTGTACACCAAAAAGATCGGCCTTCCGGAAATACCGATCGGCGCGATGGAGATATACCTCTTGTTGTCGGTGTTCTTTGTCTGAAGAGTCCGCCGCCGAATCTCGCGGCGAGGTGCGGTCGTGCCGAATCCCTCGATTTTCAGGGAGAGGATCTCTTCGACATCGTTGGCCACCTCATATCGTTCGGCGAGCGTGGCGGACGTGAGTTGTTGAACCTTTACGCCATAGAGCCGGGGATACATGGAGTTGATCGCGTCCAGTAGATACTGGCCTACAATGTGGCGCGGCCAGGCAGGGTTGACGATGACCTTATCGTCGTAGCTACCGGACCCTGTGGCCTGCGGCGCACCCTGAAAGCCGTTTCCCCAACTGGGAACGACTACATCTCCGGTGTTCGCATCCCAATCCTGCGCATAGATAAGAGCGCCGTTCTCAACCTCAAGAACTGCCGGACCACGGTGAGAGTTGGCACCATCTGCTGGCTCAATGTTGAGGGTGGTGATCACGCCGCCAGCAACAACGATGTCTGTAATCGTGGCGAACTTGGGCAGGTTGGTCATGGGACCATTCAGATAACTGATGGTCCTGTCGATCATCTGCTGAAAAGTGAGTGCTGGTGCCATTACGAATTCGCCGCCTTGATTGCGCGGTCGATGTCCTTACGACGAGTAGTCTTTGGCTGGAGACCCTCAGTCCGAGCGTCGGCGTAGTCGGTCAATTCCTTGTCGTACTGCTTGTACTCCGTACGCTGGTGGACGCCTGCGGTGTAGAACCGAGACGCCCGCGCGCATTCACCCCAAGACTCGTGATCCTGAGTGGGGCATCCAGTCCTGCACATACCTACACCTCGGTTACGCCGAAGCCGGAGTCAAGCCAGAGCTGACGAACGGCCGGGTCGGTTGTTTCATGAATACGTCCACCCCGAAAGACATACGTCTTTCCATCGGTATCCGTATTTGCTGGATCAGCCTTGACGGTGAGAGGGGCAGCGTTCCCATAAGCGGTCGCCCCTTCACGCAGTTTGTACTGAAGTGACGTCCCCGGCTGAGCAAGGTAAGTGACTTCGGTATATACATCATTGAGTCGCCAGGTTGGCATAATCTCTCTTCCCTTTCTACGAAGAAAACCCCGGCCCGGAAATGGGCCGGGGTTCCCCGCAGATGAGGATCACCTCTTCTAGGATTACGCCTTCGGGTCGTAGGTCCCAGGGTTGACCGCAACGGCACCCAGACCCGACTCGACCTTTACAAGCTGCACAGAGTTCTGACGGTACATCGCGTGCCCAAGAAGCGCATGCCAGGAAACTGGCATGATGCGCCGCATCGGGTCCACAACCTCACCGACGACAATGTGGGGCTCGATCTTAGAGGCCTCAAGAACGGCCTCATGACCCACGAAGTAGCAGGTGTAAACGGTGTCCGCAGTCGGTACAGCGGTGGTGCACTGGTCGGTCTCTACGAAGTCGGCACCCGCGTACGAGCCGGTGACGCCGGAGTAGATAGCCCCGGTATCAACGTTCACGTGGGGGGAGTGCCAGGTGTTAGCGCCAGCCTCGACACGAATATCGAAGGCGACATCCGGGTGGATGATGCCGAGATAGTTCGAACCGGACATCGGGCGAGAACGACGAGTGCGAAGGTTGGTAACCGCAGCCGCAATGGCCTTGGCGTTCAGCGTGCCACGAGTGGCATCGCCAGGGTCAGCCGCCTGAAGAACGTCACCCGTGGTCCGATAGAACACGTTGGTGGCGGTGTCCAGAGTGGCACGAACGAGAGCGTCAACCGAGATACCCGCGTTATAGATCAGCTCCTTGACGAGGTCAGCGGGGAGCTGCTGGTTCCACGAGGTAACGTCACCCAGAAGCGTGTGCTTCAGGGTCAGACCCTTTTCGTTCATCGTCACAGTCACCTGGCGGGTGGTGGCGATGTCGATGGAGTCCGGGTTAACAGTCTCAGACAGCGTGGCGGTCTGGGGGGCCAGCTCGCCATACATGGTCAGAGTGATCGCCTTGTAGGCGTGGGCGGGATCGACCGGATGCTTGGATACAACCTGGCGGAACTTAGTCTCCCGAGCCAGGTACCAGTTCATCGCAAGGTCGAGCGCCGTAACGTGGAACACGGACGCATTGCCCGTAGTCCCAATAAACGCGTCAACCATTTCTTATTTGCTCCGTTTGAACTGAAGATTGATTTCGGACGGAGCAACCCGATTTACTTACGGCCGCTATTCCTCGCACGCTCGGCGAGGGCCTGAGCTTCCTTGTAGTTCATACGCTGGAACTCGGCCTGAGACGGCATCTTGAACGGTTCGTCCTTGATGTTGCGTGCTTCACGCTGAGCATTCTGAATCTGCTCGATCTGGCTGCGAAGCTGCTGCTCATCCGGTTCCAGTTCCTGGTCCTGCTCCGCACCCCAGAGGTCGCCGTACTCCTCGACGAAGGACTTAAGTCCGTCTGCCGTAGGGTTGTCGGCAAGCTCCTTCTGTGCGAGCTTGTGGAACTTTTCCGGAATGTCCTTCAGGAGAGTAGAAACCTGAGACTGAGTCTGATACTGCTTCAGACCCTCGATCTCCTTGTCCTTGTCCTTCAGGAGCTTGATAGCCGCTTCGAGCTTCTCGCGAAGCTTACCACCCTCGGACTTCTCCTTAGGCTGGTCGTCATCAAAAGCGAACTCGTCGTACGGGTTGCCCATAATCGCCCTCTTTCAATTTGCGCACCCAAGCACTCATGTTCTACCGAGGGGAGGTAGAGAGGAACGGTGCTACCCTAATGCAATACACATTCCACGACAGGGTAGTTCGTGGAACGGGGTCTTTATGCGTAACGCGCGGCGATCCATGCGGTGACAGTTACGCTAGTGCTGCCATTGTTGGTCAGCGTCAGCTGTAAGTTCTTGATCGGACCGAACGCCTTAGACGTATATCCGACAGCAGAACCTACCTCACAGAGCAGGACGTTGAACTCAACGTCATCAAGAGTGCCTGTCAGTTTTCCTACCAGTCCGTCGTGATTTCCAGGATTAATCTGGAGAGTAAACTCATTCACGAGACTGAGTACTGGGTTGATGTCTACGCTCGTACTGGCGCCCGTAGCCAGATTTACCGAGTTGACTACCTTAGTGGGGGTACCCAGGGGTAAAGACACGGCCATCTTAGATTAGAACTCCGTTTGCAGTAGCAGATGAAGTGTTGGAGACTGCGGACGTATTGACCAGGCGAAGGTTGATCGAGTTTCCAGTGGGAGCAACAACGGTTACATCAAACTCGGCAGTGGCATGCATGCCACCGGAGGTGAGCCCGCCGATGTTTACCCGACCAACGATAGTGCCGGGAGCCGGGATCGCGTTCGTACCGTCAGTCTCAACTGTAGCCGCCACAATCGCAGCAGCCGTGGAGGCGATACTAACTACAACCTGCCCTTTCCAGGTCCGGCCAGCTGGAATGTTAATGATATTCTGGGCCGTTACGGAGTTAACAGCAACTGCGGTACCGCATCGAATGTTTGCGGTATCCGCCGATACTGACTCAATTCGAACCGGGGTGGCCATTTCTACCTTCTACTAGAAAGCTTAGCGGAGATATGCTCCCGATTACAACACACGACGCAAAAGGTGTTGCCGCGCTGAGATTCGAACTCAGACCTTCTCCTACGCACCCCACCGAGGAATCGAACCCCGGCCAAGAGGTTTGGAAGCTCTTGTGCTGCCATTACACCAATGGGATAAAGGGACCCCCAGCGCTAGGGGTCCTACTGAAGGCGTATGCCTACGCGATCAATTGTGATTGTAGCATTCGGTTAGTAATCCCGGCCAGTACGCCTGGTCAATCCGCCCTGAGTACCGACATAAGACGACCTGAAGTCGGCTTGCTCCTGCGCCCTGGCCTGGTCTAGCTGGACATTCCTGCGACCAAGGAGAGCTTCATTCTCCAGGTCTTCTCGACCAACATTCCTGCCCTGACGGCGGGCGATAGCCAGGTCGGTCTCTTCCCGTCCGGCCAATTCACCGAAGCCTCGACGTGCCTCAGCTTCGGTGACCCCAAGCTTGGAAAGCTCCATAGCCCTGTCGGTAGACAGTCGCTCACGGTCTGAGAATGCACGAGCGGCCTCAGCCGCTAGGCTTGCAGCAGTAACCGTCTGGCGAATGAGCGGCTCGGCACGTTGCGGATCGAGAATAGTGGCGATAGCCTGACCAGGAGTCAGGCCGAACCGAGTGAACTGTTCCTTGTCCTCAGGGGGAGCGAAGATGTACCGCTCCGCTGCCAGGACTACACGGTCTCTCATTTCCTGGGGGGAAACGTCGTTAGCCAGGAAGTTGATAAAGTCATCCTGTGCATCGTAGAAGCCCTCGGGAAGACCGTAGCTTCGCATAACGTTGCGATACTGCATCTCGTTTGAGATGTACTCGGCCTCGGATAGAACAGCCATGCCCTTCTGGCGACGCAGCTCGTTAGCCTTGAACCGTGTCTTATAGGACTGGGTGTCCCGAAGTTTGGCCATAGCTACAGTCGGCGTGTCGCCACCCTTTAGGTAGCCTTCCACGTCGTGCGCGAGAATACCAAGACCCCAGTCTTCAAGCTGGGTCTTGATGAACGTGAACGCGTCTGAGTAGTCAGCCATTACCTAGCACCACCAAGGAATCCGAATGTTTGACCAATCTGTTCAACCAGCTTGATCGCACCCTCCATCGCGTTGTCGGTCGTCTTCCACCGTGAATCCTGCCGGGTGAAATCCTCAACCTCGCGGAGAGAGAAGGCCCTGTTCTCGGCACCCCATTCGGTCAGTGCCTTCTTGAGAAGCGGGTCGCTCCAGTCCAGCGCATCGGGGTTTACTTCGAGTAGGGCTGAGACGCGATCAACAATCGGCCGGGCAATCTCGGACACGGTCTTCCCGCCTTCGATGTCGTCGGCATAGGGAGCGTAATACGACTTGGCGTAGTTGACCATCTTCCGCTGCCAGGCCTCAGAGTTCGGCTGGCCACCATTTCGCATGACCGAGTTGACGAAGTTGATTACCTCGCCGGTCAGGTCATTGGTGTTGTATCCATAGTCCTTCGCAGCCTTGAAGGATTCGGAGACGTACCGACCATACAGACCGCCGAGTTCCATCTCGTGACCCTGGAACGTACCCTGCTCCATCATCTCGTTGAAGAGGAATTGACGGAGAGTCGTCTCGTTGTTGGCGAACCCGGTGGTACGAGCCTTGATGTACAGGCCTTCGAGTCGGTCGTCGATGGTGAAATTACCACTCTTGCCGATCGACTCGGGGAACCCGAGCATAGCCAACTGTTCACGGATCATCGCCTTGCCGTTGAAGATGTCATCTTCTGCCGACGCGGGGTCGGTGGCGTTCTTGATGATCCATTCACGATCGGCCGCTGACGTACGCTTCCACCAGTCGGTGTCGGCGACAGCCATCACGAATCGGTCGGCGGTCCATTCACCGTCGAGTGCCTGGTTTAGGATGTCCCGAATCTCAGGAACAGCATCGGCAAGCTTGGCTACGAATCCGTAACTAGCTTCCCTATCCTCACGAGTAGGTTCGGTAGCCATTAGCTCACATTCCAGTTGCCACTACGGAACATATTCATCAGGGCTACAATGTAGCGCCCAGACTGTTCCCGCTTATACTCTTCGCCGAGCTTGGATTCAAGCCAGGCAATAGCCTGTGCCTGCGGATCGATACGTGCGATTGCGCCACCAGCCGAGAGGATCGAGGACTCGACACCACGGAAGAACGCCATGAAGTCGGCCTTCTCCTCTGCGGTGAGTCCACGTCCTAGACGTGCACGTGCTACACCCTCGGCTGGTTCTACGACCTCAGCCTCGGTTGGGTAGTAGGTCGTGATCTGACCACCACCGCCACCACCGTATCCACCGTAGCCACCGCCACGATCGTACGAATAGCCGCCACCGCCACCACCGGAACTCTGACCCGTTCCGTACACGCCGGTGGCGTTGCTAGCGATGTTCCGACGCTCAAGGGCGTAGGCCTCGATCCAGTCCTCAATAGGACCGACTACGTTCAGCGTAGAGGTGTCCTGGATGATCTCGGCTACAAGGTTCTTCAGGGCATCCTCGTCCGGCTTCAGCAGGTAGGCAGCAACAGGATTGCCGTTGCTGTCCAGCTGAATACGATAGCCAGCGTCACGCTTCTGTGCGAACGAGTTGTACTTGTCGGTGAATGCAAGGGTGGAGATCAGATCGGCAGCGGCGGCTGCCTTCTGCCGACGCACCTCAGGGGAGTCGGTCGGGAGGGGCTTGGTATCCGCTACCTTGGCATTGATCCAGTCGGTAGCACTGATAATCATCTCGCGACCATTTGCGTCACGAGTGATCAGCTTGCCGAAAATCGGGGGGGTACGATCAAAATCGTTGGCAGTCTTGGACGTAGGCTGGCTGATGAATCCACCCAGTCCACCCTGCTCGTCGAACTCCTCGCCCGTAGTAGGAAGGGGCAGGGGGAGCTGTAGTCCAGTCTGGCCAGCGGTCTTGGACCGCTTCCATTCGGCCATCTCAATGCGGTACTGAGCACGTGTACCGAGATTCTGAATCATCACCACGATGGGGTTGATCGCAGACTGTGAATCCACCGTGGGCAGCTGGAGAAGTTCCAGCTTCAAAGCGGCCAGTGCTGCCCGTTCATCCGAGGGCAGGTTGGGGTCCTTGGCCTGCTTCTGTTCAACCTCACGGATGATGTCGTTCTTCATGTTCACAGTCTCACGGTTCTCGCGAGACTTCATCGCGGCAAGTTCCTGCCTTTGCCGCTCACTCTTCATACCCTCGGTTACCTCCCCCTCGGGGAGGCCGAAGTTGAAGAGGTTAACCGGAGGAGTCTGCGCTTCCGGCTTGAACACATCCATGAAGTCCCCGACACCAGTGCCGGGAACCTGGAATGCGCGGAACGGATCACCTACACCCCGAAGATATGGGTCCTCGCCGACACGCGGCAGCGGTGTGGGCGGTGGCGGGGGAGGCGGTAGCGGCGCACGATAGAATTGAGGAACGTTGTACGGATAGATCGACCCCTGCATGATCCGCTGCTGGTTGGACACAGCGGTGTTCGCATTGATCTTCTGCTGAACAACCGACCGAATGGCGGGCGGAAGTGCAGGAGGCGCAGGCGCGGGACGACCTGTACGCCAAGCGTAGGCCTCTTCCTCAGCACCAAAGGAGATAGAACCGACAGCCATTAGTCGTCCTCGTACTTACTCATGGCGTTCCACAGCTTCTCCAGCTGGGAACCTGCCCACTTCACATCACCGTAATCACGGTAACGGGCATTCAGCGAGGCACGCTGCTGCTTGGGGGTCTGCATGTATGCCTCACGGTAGGTCAGATAATCGTTGTACATGGACCGGATAGCGGGGAGCATGGGCTTGAGTTCCTCGGGAACGTCACCCTTAGCAGCTCGGCCCAGAGCCGGAGCCAGCTCCTCATGCACCACGTTCGGGTCGTTACGCCGATCCATTTCGGCAGCGGCACCCGGATGAAACTTGGCCCATTGGTCGGCCCACTTCTTCCACGCGGCGTCAATCTGGGACGCCATTGCGGGGTCCATCACCTTGGCTTGATTCTTCTGCTTGTTCATGTCGAAGAACAGGCTGATCTCATCAGAGAACGCAACCTCACGAGAGAACTCCTCAAGGCTCTTGTGCTCTCGAAGTTCACTGCGGAACTGAAGGCGATAGGGGGCCGCCTCGAACCACTTACCAGCCGCCGTGGGCAGAAGGTAGTAAGCGATGGACCGGTTATTCTTCACCCAGTCCAGGTTGTTGAGCATCCAACTGGTCGCCTCAGTGGTGGATGGGGTAGAAGCGTCGGAACCCTTCATCTGAGAGGAACCGACCGTGAACGCATTGGCGTTAGCAATCGACTGACCCTTGGGGTAACGCTTAGCCCATTCGACAAACGACTCGGAAAGGGCGCGGCCACTGTCCTCGGGGTACAGGCGGTTCATTCCCTCAAGGATATCAAACCATTCCTGCTTGATGTTGGTGATACCCTCAGCAAGAGCATGGGCGTTATTCTCCATGTCGCCAGGCTCGGTCAACTGCGGAGCGGCTGGAGCAAACACGCCGAATACCGCACGCTGCACCATGATGTTCTGCACCATAGAGCGCACCGCATCCTGAGCAGCGGCCACCTCGTCGGGGGTGCCGACGCCGGGCTCCGGCATGATTCCGGCCGCCTCGGCGTACTGAAGGGCGGATCGGAGAGCCGACGCGTACTGACCGTCAACCTCGTTCTTGTTCATCACGGGGATGAGACGAGAGATGGCGGACGGCAGGTATTGATCCAGGAAGTCCTGCTCAGCGAAGTACCGCTCACCACCCTGAAGGATGGCCAGCACATCGGTAGTCCAGTCGGCCGTCTCGGGGAACATCGCCCGGATGGTCTGTAGCGGCATACCGATAATGGGATTGGCAGAGAACTGCAACGGGTTGGTCAGTGACGGGTTGATGAATCGCAGCTGAGAACTGAACCCTCGATACTGAGGCAGCATGTTCAGGTTGTCGGCCTCGCCGCCAATCGCGGACCACGCGTCACCGATCACCTTGGTGGCGACAGCAGAGCCGGGGTAAACGAATACGAGCTGGTTCTCTTCCAGGCCGTCGTCGTTCTGGATCTGCTGTACCGACATGACACCGGAGTGGTGGGCTGCGTCTACCAGTGTACGAGCCCTGGCGAGCAGGGCCGGGTTGGTAGCGGTAGCACGCATGAACCGCTTGATGAAGTCTTCCTGGGCTCGGTTGAACATCAGGAAGTTGTCGGTCAGCTCCGCGAATACCGAATGCTCTGCCGGGTGGTCGGTAGCGTTGAACGTGAGGTTCAGCGCCCGCTTGTTGGCGGCCGACTCCAGCATGTACGCGGCCTGCTTGGTGGTCATTCCACGGCTGACCAGCTGATCCATTGCGGGCTTCAGCGTGTCATACGCCATGCGCCGATGCGCAAGGAACATGGGGTGTGTGGCCAGAGAGGCCAGCGGACCAGAGACGGTAAGGTGGTAGGCCTTACCCAGCATCTGCGTAAGACGCTCACGCATGATGTGGGGACGTCCCGCGATATCCGGGACGAACAGCTCGGCCACTACACCCTCAGGCTTGAGTGCATTCTCATACCTGGCTACGTCGGATGCCGTAACCTTCTGCCCCTTGGCAATCTTGTCGTACAGGTCGCCAAGCTCGTCTGGAAGGAATACCCGGCCATCCTCGTGAATCTTGCCACCCATTCGGTCCACAATATCGCGAACAAGAGCGGTGGCATGCAGCTCGATAGCTTCCGCCTTGTCCTCAGGGGTGGTAGCGAAACGGCCGTTCTGAGTGTAGTTGGACCTACGGGCGTTATCACGAAGCGCCTGCCCCAGCTGGTCCTCACCGATCATGTACCGGGCAAAGGCGACGGGGTCAGAAAGAACATCTCGCGACAGCCGACGTTCGGCTAGAATCGCCTTCGCACCCTCAAGGTCGGTGTCCTTGATCCCTCGCTTCGTCAGCTCCTCCATGAAGAATGCACGACGAGACATAACAAGGCCGGGCTTGGCGAGACCCTGGCTCTTCAGTCCCGCCTTTGCGAGCCTGTCGGCGAAGCGACGGCCGCCGACGTTCTCCATAGCGATTCGACGCATGACCAGGTTGGACAGTTCGTCATCCTGAATGCGCCGGAGAGAGTCTGCCCACTGAAGGTTGGACGGGTTGTCCGTCCACTTGTAGGAGTTCGGAACTCGCGGGGTGAGATAGCCGAACCCGAGGGCTACACCCTCGGATACCTGATCCCGAATGGCCTGGCCACGGTTCTCGGCAAGCAGGACGTAGTTATCCGCAGCCGTACCAAGATCATGGAGTGCGGACTCCAGATACTGAGAGACGACCAAGTCGTCCAGTTCGTCTGCGTACGGACTGTCGAAGTGTGATTGCAGCTTCATCTTCTCGACCTGCTTCACCCTAAGGCGCCGCAGATAGTCGAGCGGTCCGGCCATAGCCAGCTGGACGCGGGTCAGTCCGGAGGGTACAAGCTTTCGTACATCGACGACTTCACCCATGCGGGCGAGGGCCTCGGCGGTACGCCCCTTAACCCCCTGAGAGTTGAGCGCATCGACAATAATGCCATGATAAGTAGCAGAATCGCCAGACTTGATAGCCGAATCCAGCTTGGCAAGCGTATCATGATCAATCTCCTGCGCCTTCAACATCGCCCGCTGGATGGTATTCACGTCCGACTTCATCTGACCCTTTACAGCCTTCAGCATGTATCGGGCACGGGCTGCCTCTGGGATTGCACCAGCGGTTCCCTGACCAAGGGTCAGAGCATGGAGTTCCAGAGCCTGACGAACCATGTTCGCGGGGTTGGCAACCTTCATCACCTTCCACACGCGGGTGGCGGTATCGAAGAGAGGGTTGTTCAGCGAACCAGAGACATAACCCAGTACGGACGTACGGTTCATCAGCCTACGCAGCTCGCGCAGGTTGGGGAGCTGTACACCTTCGTTCAGCTGGTACGCGTGGACGGCAGAGGCAATGTCATTGTCGCCCACGCGGATCGTGTTGTTGGCCGGGGACGAGTACTGCTCAAGCGGACCAACAGTGCGACCGAAGTTGTCTTCGTTCGGAATGATGCCCTTTGTCAGTCGGTCGTACATTCGCTTTGCGGCAGGAGTGTTACGCATTCCGGACGCATTAAGGGAGGCGACGACGGTCTGCTGCCAGAGTCCATATCGTCCAGCAGGATTGGCACTCGCGAATTCATTGACGAGAGCGTACGCATGCCGCTTAGGCAGGAACTGCACAACCCATCGCCGGAACAGTTCGGTCGATTCAGGGGAGTTGAAGTTGATGGTTTTGTTCGAGAAGGAGTTTTCAAAGTATTTCCACGACTTCCCGAAGGACTTGGCGATGCCAAGCGTAGGTGATGCGATAGAGCCTGCGTAGTTGTCCTTCACCCACTGTGCCGCATTGCTGTCGGTCAGAATGTCCTGACGCCCAGTGGCGTCGGCCAGTACATCGCCGTCCAGATCATCAATGACCTTGCGCTGGGACTCCAAGAACTTCATGAACTTGCTATCCTGGCGGGTGAGGGCATCGCGTACTGGAGAGATGGCCGCGCGAACACGACGGTTCACCGCGACCTGTCCAGGCAGAAGCATCTTGCCCTTGTACAACGGCCTACCTGAGGTGATGGCCTCATACCAGACGAAGTCTCCAAGGTCGTCGGCCATCTTCGCACGGACGGCGGCAGACGTTTCCGGAGAGGCAATCTCATCGGCCGAGTTGGTAAGAGCCCATACCGGCTTTTCCTTACCAATAGGTGCAGAATCAAACAGGAAGGGCTGGGCCTGGCGTTCTACCTTCCCCGCTTGCGCAGCCTCGCGAAGCGCCTCCGTCTCGTTCCGGGGACGAACACGCGTAATAGACCCACTCCGCATGGCAGAGAGGGTGTCGAAAATGCCCATCATATCGGGATGGAGACGACGGATCTTCTCCGTGTTGCGGGCAGCCTCGGTGAGGCGCCCCTCCTTCACCAGATTGTAGTTCGTATCAACAGTACGCAGAAGGTCGTCGAAACGCTTGGCGTTGTACCCCAAGGGCTTCAGGGCGTCGTCCGACGCAGCGAGTACCTTGACCACCTTATCGACGCTTGCCGCGTCCACACCACGCATGCCGTACTTGACGGCCTTGGTCGCACCACCCACGGCGACCAACGGGTCTACATACCAGAACGCAACCAGGTCACTCAGGCCAGACACGATCTTGCGCTGGGTCGAACCCAGCTCCATCTCGAAACGGTCGGCGACCTTACCGCCGAACGAAAGACTGGAGTTGTCCTGCATCGCGCGCAGTAGCCTGCCATCCTCAGAGTTCTGATCGAGGGTGGTGAGGTTCCTAGCGTATACCTGAGCCTCCGGAGAGAGGCCGTTGAAGTTCTTCACAGGGTCATCGAAATACCCGGAGGTGACCAACTCGCGGGCAAGCTCGACCTTTGCCGGATTGAAGTCGTTCTTCAGCTTCTGAATGTCTCGCTCAGCTACCGGCTGACGCTTCCCGTTAAACTCCTGGTAGTAATACGAGTAGCGAGACTTGAACGAGTTCGGATCGTACCCAGCCCGCTGCATGTCCTGTTGCTGAGTCTGACCGTACTTGGGGTCAACACCGAACAGGAGGGAATTCAAGCCCTTGGCGTAGTCGATAATGCCCTCAGCCCCGGCAATACCGACATTACCCAGCTGACCGAATACCGGGATCTTCTCCTGAAGATCACCGAACTGGTTGAGATACCGCTCCTGATTGGTGTCCGGCAGGGCAGAACCAGCGGCGAGAGGGGAAGAAACAACCGAGAATGCCCGGTTCAAACCCTCTACAGCCCCGCCAACAATACCCTTACCAACGTCCACAACGCTACCCCAGAAGCCACGCTCCCCCCGTGTAGCCACGGTAGATCGCTGAGCCATATCAACGGCCAGCTGATCGCGAAGGGTGTGAGCGGCACTGATCTGCGGTTGCGGAGGAGTAGCATCCTGCGCGGCAGAAACCCACGAGGGGTCCATTTGGCTCTGAGTATAGCCCGCATTCTCCATCAGGATCTTGCGCTGACGAGCCTTTTCTCGACCGATTTCGGCCATAGTTCGCTGGGCTACAGCGAAAGGAACGTCCGCATTGACGAACGCCTGAAGAACCTCAGGCTCGTCGCGGAACATACCCGACCATTGGGCATTGGCGATGTACCGCAGGCGTGGCTCACTAACCGGTGCGGTAGCACGCTGTACTACGGCATCGGGATTCTGAATACGCTGGTACCAATAGGTTGCCACTCTAAATATTCATTCCGTCGAGGAAGGTAGCAAGCTCGGCAATGACGCCTGAGTCATCCATAGCGCCATACTCCGCAAGCGTACGAGAAAGAGCTTGCGGCTGAAGCGGGGCCTGTGGCCCCATAGCCATACTATTCGGTCCAGGACCAAGCGGGGAACCGGAGGTAACCGGTTCACCCGGACGCTCCGTCATGCCCCCGAACACCCCCAAAGGGGAGGGCGGTGCGGGGGCAGCGCCGCCTGGCGCCTGAACCATCTCGGTAGGAGCAGGCGGGTCGGGAAGTGCCTGCGCCACAGCAGCGGGCATTACCTCCTGCTGCTGCTCATATGTCTTGTTCTCGCCATACTTGGCGTCTACAAGCTCAGCCATTACCCTTTTTCCTGAACTCTCGTCCGTCTAGCGAGAAGTGTCGTACCAGAACCTGGTTGGATGATTCCTCTACCTGAGGACCGCAAACGCAATCCGGCTCTGATTCATGCTCGATATAGTCCGCAGGCGGGATGAGGTGCACCTGCGGACGCCTAAAGATCCCCACATTATGCTCCTCCCGTCGCCCTTCGGCGCAGTACAGTTGAACTCATTTCAGGACGACCCTGGTCGCCTCGAAGGGAAGCGGCGGTGTTCAGGATTGTGGGGAGTCCTCCCGGAGGCATTCCTGCCTGGCCCGGTGCCACGCCACGAAGCAACCCTGATGGAGCCATGTTGGACATTCCCGGAGGGGGTCCGCCCATTCCGCCAAGCATTCCGGACATGGCAGCTTCGTCGGGGAGTCCTGGCATTTCTGGCACATTCTCAGGCTCCGGTGGGGTGAATGCTTCCAGTGCGGCCTCGGAGAGATCCTTACCGGCCTCCCTCGCCCTGATCAGTTTAACAATCGGTGCGAATACCTGGTCAGCGGACTGTCCCTGCTGAATCATCACGCCGAGAGACTGCGCATACGCGGCCACACCAGAGAGGATGGAGTCGTTCAGGCGCTTGAGCTGGATCTTGCGGTTCTCGGTATCCACGTCGATATCCCACGGCAGCTTTTCCTGTACGGATTCCGTGGACAGAAGCTCACCGTTCATGAACTGAAGCAGCATCATGACGGCCTGTGCGGGCGAATTACCCAGCATAAAGCCGTAGGTGCACTGAACCTTGTAGTCCTCACCGATGTCACGGGAGGGGGTGAAGGTCACTCGATAGGATTGCCCGTTGTCGATACCACAGATGGTGCGGGTGGTGGTCGGAAAGAATCGCATGTACAGCATGAATGCGTACTCAGTGGCATCCTCAAGAGCCCGAGTGAACAGCATCTGAGCTGTCTTTACCTGGGTATCGAACGTACCCATGAGGGCCTCGACACCGCGACCGGTCACGATCGAGGCATTGATGCGCCCATTTCGGGCATCAGGATAGCCAGCAGACTCCTTGACTTCGCCTTCCAGGTTCTCGTTGAACATGAAGACATCACGCGGCACCTCCAGCCGCATGATTCCCATACCAGGCTTCCACTGGTCCGTATAGATGTGGGAATCGATGCCCTCTTCGTAGCCCTGCACGTCCCGAGGGAGCACAGTGGGGGCATTGATGGACCGCTCAGCGGCGCGGAACATGTACTGAGCCATCAACACCTTAGCATACTGAATCCAGACCGTCTCATCGAAGCGACCAAGGGGAACATCGCCGATATGAGGCTGTTCAACCACGAAATACGGCAGATAGCCGTCGATAATCGACGGGATGGTCTGAAGTACCAGGTTGTCCTGACTAGGGCAGAACAGAATAGTGCCGTGGTCCTTGTGGGTATACCGAGCGACCTCGATACTACCGGTTCGGTAGAACCCACCGGCATTCTTGAGCTTTCCCTCAGCCTCAGGGAAGAGAAGGCACAGTTCGTCGATCTCCTGGTCCCAGACGCGGGCCACCTCGACCACGCAACCCCAACGATCCTTGAGGTAGTAGAAGCCACGAGGGTCTTCGACCCGAATGATCGGCATCTTCCGCTTGAAGTCGGGTTCAACACAGAAGACGGCGAATCCGTACGAATTGTAGTAGTCGGCGAAGTTGGCGAACTCCGTTTCCAACTTCGATTCCGACCAAATGTCCCGGCCGATGCGGTTCTTCTTGACCGCCCGCTTCTTATCGGCATTGGAGACACCGTTGCCAGAGGTGCAATCCAGTGCGGGCAGGTTGCCCATCACATTCCGCAGGTCCTCTGCGGCAACCCTGACCAGGTTGGCCGAGGTCGAACGAGGCAGTTCGTCGGAGAAGTACTGGTCCATGTCCCGTACTTCGTGCATACGACCCTCTCGAACCATGCGCACCGTCCGCATGTTCGAGTCACGCTTGGTGAACTTGCCCTGCATCTCCTTGACGCGGCGGCAAGCCATCTCCACAAACTCAGTCATTTAGGCCCATTCCGTAAGCCGCAGCGTTCTTGATCTGCTGGTATTGATCCTTGGGGTACGACCGCATCTGGTTGCGCATGTACCCAGTAACAAACTTGCCCCCACCCTTTCGGGTGGACTGCACACGTCGGCCGAGGAGGAATTCCCTAGCCGCGATCTCGGCGAACCACAAAGCCATCACGCAGTCGGTCGGTGTGTGCTTGCTGATCTCCGGTTCCCAGGTCTTCAGCTGGGTTACCAGAGCCTTCATTCCCTCATGACCCTGCCCTCGGTTACCGCGAGGGGACGGGATCTCGATCAGGTGGACGTTCGGCAGGTCGTTCCCGAACTCGTCCCGCTTCTCCCGAGGAACCAGAACGCCCTTCTCAGTCGGCTCGACGCATGACATGAACAGGGGGATCAGGGTGGTCACGCCCCAATCCTCGTCCCACTTCGTGTACTGGGTCGTCATGTGCGGCGTCAGAATGACACCCCGTGCGTTCATGTACGCCTGAAGTGTTTCCAACTGCGTAAGGAATCGCTGGAATGCGTTCCGCTCAACCCGCCATTCCTTGACCCCATACTTCTCGGTGAGATCCTTCATGGTCTTAATAAGCTTCTCGGCATGTACGTCCTTCTCGTAGAAGACGTCCAGTACATACCGCTTCATAGTCCGAGGGTCAGCCGCGAGGATGACCATTGCAGTGCCACCGGTAGTGGCGGGGTCAACCCCCCCGACCACGTGGAGTCCGTGCATTCCTTGGTCTCGAACGCCCGGATTGCTGGGATGGAGGAGTCCCGCATAGCGCTGATTGTTGATGGAAGCATCCACAGCGGCGGCGGGGAAGGGTGCGTCATCGGAGATATCACTCTGTTGGTAGATGAGCTGGAATTGGCGCTGGTCCGTATACCCCGCACGACGGCGGGCGATGGCACCCGCATGCTGACGCTCCGGCCAGAGTACAGTCCACTTCGAGTGGTGCATGAACTCGTTGTCCAGGATCGCGGGCTGAGAGAAGTACGTGTAGCCAGGCTGGTCGTCCATGTCCCGCGCTTCGTCGCGGAGATGCTTGTAGATGTCGGTCGGCCCGACACGTGTACCCAGTACCAACAGTAGGCCACCAGGGTCCGTACCGTCTTCTGACGGCGGACGCAGCCGGGAGTCCGCCTCACGCGCGAGGAACTGAGCATGCTTCTGGTAGGAGTTCACGTTCGACATCGTCTCGATGTCGTCCGCGATCAGAATGTCACAACGCCGACCATAAATCTGCTGACCAAGGCCCAATGCCTGAACGGTGGGGTCGGGATCGGCCGTCGTCCGGCCGCGTACGTAGAAGTAGTTGGCCCGCCAGGGCAGGGCGTCGTCTTTCCAACCACCTGGCGGGTCAAGCTTGCGAAGTTCGATCCAGTACGGATCGGTGAGGTACCGCTGAATGGTGAAGACGAAGTCCTTCGCCAGTGCTTCGGTCTGACTCAGGATGATGATGCGAATGTTGGGGTCCTTGTAGACGTTCCACGTCACATAAAGCTGAGACCACACCGTTGACTTCGCATGGTCGGGCGGCACGTTGATAACGATCTGCCGGTTGTTGCCCTGTTCCCCCGACCATTGCAACGTCATGTTTGGGGTCAAATCATCGGGCGTATCACCATTGAGTACCTCCCAGATGCGCCGCTGATGGCGGGGCATCGGCATACCCACCAGCTCACAGAACTCCGGGAAGTCAGGAATCTTGCGCGGGTCGTAACCCATCGACCCGTGATTGACCACCCGCGCTTCCAGGCGCTCCCGTGCCTTGTCGGCAAGCGCCCGGAACTCCGGGAAGTCGCGCCGCCAACTGTAATACGTCTGTACCGTCCGGTCCGCTTGGCGGCACGCCTCAGCGAGACCCAAGCCCTTCTCGATGCCCGCGATGATCTTCGTCATCGCGCGCTCTCGTGCCGTGGAGGAACGAGTAACAGACACTACAGCAATTCCTTTCAGGTATTGCCTCTCGCGTAGTCTCCCGCCAGAGGAGACGTACGCTAGTCACTTTCGTTTTGCAAGCGACTCACTGAGTCGCCTTGGAAGATCGAAATGATAGAATGTAACCGAGTCAACTCCATAAAGACTTCGAGTTAAGTAACGAGAAGTCAGACGGCGGACCTTGGGGGTCCGCATACACGGAGTTCGACCTGGCCATCAGGCCCTCTAAGGAGGGCGAACGGAGTGTATGAGTCAACTGCGTTGACTCGGTTAGGACTACCGGTCTAAAAATGTCTACATGGACTACACGGCCCAACGGGCCGGAACTAGTCAGTCGTACGGACCGGTCAGAAGACTGCCCAGAATGCGGTGTAACCGCAGGACGGCAATGTGTCCCCCTTTGGGGACGAGGCTTGAGGTACGAGTCGCACGAAGAGCGACTCATGATGGCCCGAAGGGCACTTCTTACCGGTCTTACAGAGTATACCATCTAGATCAGCATTTCCTCAGTACGCACCCCACTGCCTCGTTATAGGTAGGTGGGGTGTTTGCTTTGCGGCCGAGATACGCTCCATCATCGAGGCCGCCCTACTACCCCTTTAGAGCCCCTACCAGGGGCTTTTCTTGTGTCTAAGCACTGTAGGCCCCATCTTTCATAACAAAATTGGTGTTGGACTGTACATATATATACACACACATACTTAAATACCTATCCTCCCCCCTCCCAATCACGGGGGTATCACAGACGAGAACGATTGTCATAGTCGATATATGTTCTGAATCGTTTCTACCAGCTCTTATCCCCCCTCCCCCCTCTCGGCTCCTCTCCTATCTACTTAACATAATGAGTATTATCGGCATAGGTAACAACCAAGACGGATAAAGTGGTACAGATGTACCAGAATGGCAGGCGTAAGCCGGACAGCCATCCAAAGATAGAGACGTCCTACCATCCCACGTGTAGCCAGATCGGTAAGAGTTAGACCGTTCGGCGTATTGACTACAGTCGGTGCCAAGAGAAGCATGGCCAGTGCACCGCCTCCGCCCGGTCCCAGTCCGTACGGAGTCAACTCCATCAGAGAAAGAGGGATGATCATGACGCACGTCAAGTCATGCGCGCGGTTCTACTACCTCACCGACAGACGAGGTGAGTTGATTCGCGTAGACCCCCTAACGGGTCTCTGCTCCTACTGGCTTCCCCTCATCAGGTTGTGGACGGCGTACAGGGCGACCTATCACAACGTGACTCAGGCGTCAGCCCCTCTCACCCCCTTCTACGGTCCGCTTCGTGCCGAGTGCTACAGGGGTGAGTGATGCGACACAAGCTCTGCTATGCGCAGGTTGACAGGACAGAAGCCCCCCTCGTGACCGTCTTCCTGGTCGCGTTCATCATCGCACTGATGATCATCTAGTTCGGTCGGTTGATCACGGTGTAGGTCCAACCCCTACAGCGTGGTTCTCCGTCTTAACTAGAGAGAGGATCAACATCATGAGTGCTTACAGGCAGACCGCCGAGCTTGACCAGGCCGTGAGCTTCATCCGTTGGGTGGCAGGCCCATACAAGATCGCTGGGTTCAACTTCCCCGGTACGGTCAAGCCGTCGCCGTCGATCACGTTGGAGAGCGACCTGGCACTCCAGCTGGTCACCGGCAAACGGAGCTGGGTCGGCTCTGGTTACCTGGTCTGAGTGGCTACCGTTGGGGCCGGGAATACCGTCCGGCCCTTGCGGGTTCTACTCAGCACAGAGTGAAGGGGACAGGATCATGGACCAGCAGACGTACGCCGCATTGAGCACCGAAGACAAGCTCGCCTATTGGAAGGGCTACCACCCGACCACCCCGGCGATGGCCACACTCAAGCGGCGCTCCGTCCGGTACTTCACCGACCGGTCGAACGCCGAGTTGCGGGAACACCTGGCGAAGCTCGCCTTCTGACCCCGGCTTGCCGGTCACGGGTGGTCCAACCCCACCCGTGATCATCTAACCCGAAAGGATCATGATCATGGCAACCGTTCAGCTCTTCGTTGGTGCGAACAACTTCACGGGTGAGGTCGATCGTCAGCTCTTGATCGACACCCTGAACGACCGGCATGAGGGCTACACTCTGTCCGAAGGGCAGGGCATGTGGCAGGGCAAGCCCGAACCGATGGTGCTGGTCACCATCTCGGACTCGTTCGATCGCGTCATGTCCACGATACTCAAGATCAAGACGACGCTGAACCAGGACGCGGTCGGGTGGATCAAGCTGCCCGACATGCAGTTCGCCTAGGAAGGAAGAGGGGTAGATCATGGCCAACGTCAACGTCTATGACCCCGGCGATAGGGTCGTCGAGGTGCGTGCCTACGGCGGCACACGTCGCGAGCGTGGCTCTGCCATCGGTGCAGTGGCACGTGGCAAGGGATGGACACTGACGTCTATCCACTACAGCGAGAGCTACGGCTTTCAATCGGCAACGTACGCGAGGTATAGGAGGGTGATCTGATGGACCCGAACGCAGCGCTGCAACAACTCCGCGCACAAGCCGACGCCATTCTCAGCGGTGGCGGAAACGCGGACACGATGGCCGAACTGTTCCAGGCGCTGGACGAATGGCTGTCGAACGGCGGATTCCCTCCGCAGGCATGGCAGGTCCAAGACACCTGGCGCTGACCTACTTCCCCCGGGTACACCTCGTCTGAACTCTTGACATCGGGTGTACCTTGGGGGTGGTAGTTCAGACCGACTAGAGACGGTGATCACATGTCCAAGGAAACTAGTGCATGGCTGAACCAGAACACGCTGATCGGCTTCACCGACAAGCGCGGTAGCGCATGGCACTACCGCGCGGCAGACCAGGCTGACGTGCCCGCTACCACCTACCCCCAGGCTACGCCGATCAAGCTTGACGACGGTACTGAGGTGGCATCCAACCACTACCGCAACGCCGTGCCCGTGCATGACGTGAACCGTCGCCTCTTCGGCTGGGACGTGGCCGTGGTCGAGGCTGCCTACAACGTGGCCGACGTGCTCGGCGTGGAAGCTGCGACGTGGAAGCCCAGCGAGCGGAAGGTTGCGTGGATTCGAGACGACACGCTCGCCGAGCTGGGCTGGTTCTCGCCCAGTGCGGTGGTCCACCCCTACCGCACGTGGTTGGTGGAGAACACGCACCGACTGGCCGACGCTGATCTCGACATCGCATCGGCAGGCCTACTCAAGGGTGGTGCTCAGGCATGGGTCTCGTACGAGGTGCCCGAGACGTTGCACACCCCGCAAGGTGTGGACTTCCGACCGCAACTGCTGGCCACAACCAGCATGGATGGTTCACTTGCTACCACCTACAAGCGGGTAACCACACTGACCGTGTGTGACAACACGCTGGCCGCCGCTCTTCGCGAGGGCAAGGATCAGCAGATCAAGATCATGCACTCCAAGTACTCACACATGAAGATCATGGATGCGCGTGACGCACTGCGCATCGTGCATCAGGACGCCGACGACTTCATGGCTGAGGTCAAGGCGCTGACTGAGATCGAGGTCAGCGACAAGCAATGGTCTCAGTTCCTGGACGCCTACGTTCCGGTGCCCGAGGACAAGGGGCGTGGCCGCACGATGGCGGAGCACAAGCGAGAGGACCTGACTCAGCTCTGGACCTCGGACCTGCGTGCCGCACCATGGAAGGGCACGGCATGGGGTGTTCTCCAGACGGCGAACACCTGGTTCCACCACAAGCAGGTGGTGCGTGGTGCCAGCCGACCCGAGCGCAACATGGACAACGTGCTCAACGGCCGGACGGAGAAGCACGATGTCGAGGTGATCACCACCCTCAACAAGGTGCTGGCCACCGTCTAGTACAGGTGAATCAACGGACCAGGGTCTTTCGACCCTGGTCCTTGCACACTGCAACTGTCTAGTATCCCGGACACAGGAAGGGAGGAGATCATGTACGCTACCCATCTGTTCCCCTCGGTACCCCTCGGGGTGAGGGGTAGCCATGCCTCTCGAACAACAGTTCATACCAAGTTCATTCTCACGAATGAGATCGTGTACTACTGGCTGTTGTGTTTGCTATGCGGATTCGTTATCGCGAGCACGCTTGACAATGCGTTTAGTCCCGAGCCACAATGGGTGTGCACAAAGTTCTGCTTCGATCCAACGTACGAGTTGAATCCGTACCAACTGGTAGACGCAGATGACCCCGGCCCTGCTGTGGTGAGGAGCAAGCGATGAGCGACGGCAAGAACAACAAGAACCAGAAGGACAAGGCGATGGCCGCGTTCTTGAAGAAGATGGGTGTGACCAGAAAGACGGGCAACTGCCCGCTGTGTCACCACACCATTACGAACGGTACCATCCACCCGCTCGGCGTGTGCAAGCCGAGGCGCCGGAGCCTGCCCCGTAGGCGGGCAGCGTAGACGTAGCTATCCTCACCTCGTCCGTCTCAAACGTGACACAACTCAATAACGAAAGTGCTTGCCTACCCTCACTCGTGTGGCTATAGTGGGTGGAGTACAGCTCCAACTGCACACAACTAAGGTCGGGTGAGAAGGGTGGCAAGCACAACAGAGATTCGGAAGACCGGCTATGACGCAGGTCGTTCGCTTGCATCCGAACTACTGATCCAGGACAAGGCGGAGGCTGCTACTATCCTCCTTGCACTGGAAGACGAAGACACGATGATCTCCCCTCCCGTAGACGGCGACAAGGCCTACGTTGAGGCATTCATCAAAGGGTTCAAGCGTCGGCTAGCCGACAGGTGTGAGACGTTCATCTCCTACTCGGAATGAACTAGAACCTGGTCACTCAAGCCCCCTCCCGAAAGAGGGGGCTTTGCCTTGTGGGAGTAGACATGACTGAGTCAGTGCAGAGTGAAACCGAAACGATGCCACAAGATCCATTCGATGGTGAGCTGACGCTGCTCGATCGGTGCGACCGATGTGGTGCCGCCGCAGTCATCCGTGCCGTGATGAACGGTGGTATCGGCGAGCTACTGTTCTGCGGTCACCACGGTAGGGAATACCAGCCCGCACTGATCAAGGTCTCTACTCTATACGGAGAGTTGTGGTCGTGACTTCATTCCGTGCTACAGACATGCCGGTTGACAGCATGCCAGGTGAGGTTGGCGTATTCCCCGGTGTGGATGCAGCCGACTGGCAGGTAGGTCAGTCGGTCATGTGTGCTCGAAGAATGCTCTCCTTCTTGGAGGATCACGCATGCACCTACGACTCCTGTCCATGTAGTGACGGACGGTATTGTGCGTGTCGTCGCGTGATCGGGGTCCTTAACGAAGCGTACTGTAAGCACTGGACATGGGTACCGGGCGATCCCATTGTCCGCTTTACTTCGAATGGATTGGAAGTGTCGTGAACAAGATCATTGCCGGGCTGGCTGTCGTTGGGTTCTGTACTCTGCTCTATCTGTTCGGAGCAGGGGCTATCGAATTGATCGACCAGTTCAAGCAGGCACTGGGTAAATAGACTTGGTATCGTCTATAACTATACCAATTTCACCCATCCGGAGCATAGACATCCGATCACATAAGCGGTAGTCTTGTGGCATGGCGAACGAATGGGGCGGGGTTGGGTGTAGCCACCCAATTGCCGAACAGTACGAAAACCAAGAGGGTCTGTGGATCATCACGTACTGCGCCAAGTGCGGATTCGAAATCAAGAAGGTGAGGGTATGAACAAGCGGACCCTGATTGCACTGGCACTGGGGCTGGCATCGATCAACGCTGGCTCTGAGTGCAGTACTGGTACCGGCTCGACCACCGAGGTGGTGCGGGACGTCTGGCGACCGGGCCACTACGACGCCGGGCTGTGCGTGAACGACACGCACTGGCTACTGAAGATCGAGAACATCAAGACGGGCTGGACCGGTGCTCGGTGCGTCGATGCATCGAACGGCCGCAAGCAGCGGATCGGTTCTCCGTACCGACCGTAAGGGAGTGGGTAATGGTCAAGGCAACAGGCAACACCCCCGTCATGGGGAAGGAAGACGTGTTCACCAACTACGAAGCTGAGACCCGCGATGAGCTGGTCGAGCAGGTGGTCGAGCACGAACTGAGGACCGCATGGCTGGCCAGCGTCATCTACAAGCAGGCCACGCGCGATGCTCGCCCGCTCGAAGAGGTGCACGATCACGCCGTGCGTGAGTGTGTGTCTGAAGACTACATCCTCGAAGTCCATCTCAAGTGGGACGACGGTGATACCGAGATCGTTCCGGTCAACATCGGTTCGGCGGCAGTGAAGGCTGCCGACATTCACAAGAGATTCCGGATCGAGTTTTCATTCGATACCGACTGAAGGAAAGGGTTGACAAGTCGTGGCACCGGTACTACAGTTCACGTTGATGGGCCAGGAACTGAAGAAAGAGATGCGGTTCATCGGCGCCAAGACGGAGACCATCGACCACGCGACGCTGGCTATTCAAGCGTCAATTGTGGCCACCGCTCGGGACATTCTGGTCATGATGGGTACACCCATCTTGAAGACGTACGAACTGGTGCGCAACACGGCGGGCGGTGACCTGTTCCCCTTCACCATCACATTCGACGACGACAGTGTTGAAGAATGTGTGGCACAGATTTCTACACCCGCACTGAAGCGGGCAGTCTGGGAAGTACTTCCAGACTCCGACAAGGAAATGGTGAGAGACCATGTCGCAGAGTGCACGAACGAAGAGTGCCCAGTCAACGATCTCTGGCCAGGAGAAGATGATGAAGGCAACCCCCTATGAGGTGCAAGTGTGGAACGCATCTCGTCGGCGGTACCGGCTGGCCAAGACGGCGAAGCCCCGCTCTCACTTCCCCTCGGCATGTGACGAGTACTCCCGCATCCTGAAGGTCGTTGACCCCGGCACCAAGGTCCGACTGGTCAACGTGGACACCAAGAAGGTGTTCCTTTCCTTCACCACCACCAAGTAGCTAGACATGGGGTGGACTGTAATAGCCGGAACGGGCAAGGACGCTTGCATGCCGTTGACCGCAGTCGCAAGGACGACTAGGCGTACTGCCTAGCAGTTGGGTTCAAATCCCAGCCACCCCCCGTGGGTAATCAAAGCAAGGCCCCGCACCCTCGTTCAGTGGGCGGCCGGGCGCCGACACCGCCCAGAAAGGGCAGGCCCGAACCGTACCTGAGTAAGGAGCAGATCGTTGCGATGCTGCTCTCAGGACAGATCCGACCGGCAGGATGTGACTAATGCTTTCCAAGTTGAGTGCGTACGGACGTGAAGTCCTCATCTTCTTCGGCAAACTCCCGCTCCATATCTACCTCGGCATGTCGGCCGTGGTTTTGTGGGTCGTGTGGGTAGTGGGCGCCGACCAGCAGTGGTGGGAGGTGGTTCTCGTCATCGCAATGGTGTACATCGAGAGGGTGGCGGGCTACGCCGAGGCCGGTTACGACGCGTTCGTGGAGGGCGACGAGCAGCAGAAGAGCTGAAGGACGGCGATCAAGTTCGTGCCGACTGGTATCGCAAAGAGGCTCACATCGATGCGGTTGTCGGTTGTGTTGACTCGTTCACTCCGGCTGGCCTCCGCATCGAGAACGAACGCCGGGCGCTGACCACGATACTAAACAAGTACCGTACCTACTACAGGTGGGAAGAGGAGGCTAAGGTGTCCGACGAGAAGCGGGACGATGGGCCAGTATTTCGTATCGAATACCACGTTCCTGGCAAGCCGGGTCCACGGCACAGCAACCTGCGCGAGGGGGAGCACATCCGCTTCTGGGTCGAAGACGGCCGACTACACCTCGAAAAGGTGTACCAGTGAGTGACCACACCGACTGGGAGTGGATCGTCCGGGATGGTGAGATCAACTACGTAGGTGACGGCGTCATCTCTGCCACCGTGACTCCCTCGGACGGATACGGTTGTCGAGAGACCAAGTACTTCAGGCTGACTGAAGTTGAGCAGACATGGAAGGAAGTCTGATGTCGGTCAAGGAACTCAAGGCTGATGTCGAGGTCGGGTACTGGGAGTACGAGGTACAGACTGACGACGGTACCTGGCACGTCGAGTGCGGTCGTGGTCCGAAGATTCCCGCCAGCGAGGCGGCAATCGAGGACACCTACGACAAGTACAAGATGCACTTGCATCTCCGACTCGACGGCAAGGAGTTGTTCGATTCACACAACTACGACGAGGAAAGCATCATGTTCCTCACTCCGTACGATGTGAACAACACCTACGTCGTCTCGATCGCCATCTACGCGATGGCTCTGTGGTTCGCCCAGTCCAACCTGAACCGGAAGTTCGCTCCAATCCTTGAGAAGATCAAGGATCTGATGGCGGACACAATGGGAGACGAGGCCGAGCTGGCCGGTGTCGCTGTCGCCAGCCTCGATTGGGGTGGGGCAATGGCCAACCCCGACCTGCCGCTGATGAGTGAAGCCGACTGTGAGCGGCTGCAATCGTACGGCACGGCGACGAACAATCTGCACGGAGAGCTGTACGACCACGGCGTTGCGCTCATGACGCCGGAATGGAGGCTCAAGCACTTCGGCACCGACGATCTTCCCCGGCATGGATGGGGAAACAATCCGTACGCAGAGGGGACGTG